>Ga0209777_10001569_pt1 | contig 32491 bp, 19 predicted proteins | sample FrelakmetHBP12HB_FD_187147 | JGI IMG/M metagenome (GOLD analysis project Ga0209777, IMG submission 187147) | Freshwater lake sediment microbial communities from the University of Notre Dame, USA, for methane emissions studies -HBP12 HB (SPAdes)... | ecosystem: Environmental > Aquatic >... | reverse complement strand
GGGGGGAGCCTGGGGACGATCTCCGGCAGCAGCACGGGCGGGTGGCAGAGCTGGACGACCCTCAGCCTCGGGTCGCAGGTGGCTATCGGCGCCGGTTCGCACGACGTCACGTTCGTCTGCGACACGGGCGGCTTCAACGTCAACTACATCGAGTTCAACACGACGGGTGTGACGCCGCCCCACGTGGCGCAGAGCACCATCAACAGCGTCCAGCCGGGCGGCTGGCACATGCTGGGAATCCGGGAGGCATTGAAGGGGCCGGATCTCGGCCTGACGCCCGGCGATCCCGGTGCGCCGCCCGACAACCTCGGTGAAGCGGTCTCGTTCCTGAACGGCGATCAGAGCGGCAACGGCAACGTTTACTACCAGACCAACGTGCTGAACATCCTCGATTCCGGCGGCGGCGGCCATTTCGCCGGGAGCGCCTCCCCCTTCGGCGCGGTGACGACTGGCTGGCGCAGCCAAGGCAGCGTGGACCGCCTCGCCTTGGTCGCCAGCGGGACCGTCCGTATTACCGCCAGCGGCTGGTACACCTTTGACGTCAATAGCGACGACGGGTTCGAGCTGGGCATCGACGGCCAGCAGGTCGGGGCCTACTCGACCGGGCGCGGCGCATCCGATTCCCTCATGATGATCTACCTCGAGGCCGGCGACCATCCGTTACAGCTCCTCTACTGGGAAGGGATGGGCGGGTCGTCCATCGAGTTCTCAGCGGCCGCCGGACAGAAGAGCGCCTTCGATGCCGATTTCCAACTCGTCGGCGATACGGCCAACGGCGGCCTCGAGCTGGTGCCCGAGCCGGCCACCCTCGCGCTGCTCGGCTTCGGTGCGGCCATGAGCTTCGTGGCGAGGCGGCGCCGGCAGCGCTGACTCCCAACGCAGGATGCAGCCATCGAGGGCCTGGTGGAACCGCGGTTCCGCCGGGCCCTTTCTCTTGCCAGATCCAGGTCCACCCCAACACGTCAGTTGCGGGTATTGACTCTGTTCCCTGTCCCCTCACAGAGGAGTTCCGGTCACCTTACTTATCTCCAAGAGGAAAACACATTATCGGGGCGCACACCATACTGATTTCCGTTCCGGCTGAACCGCCGTCCCGGCCGGCGTCCGTGACCCCTGGATGGAACCGGCCCATCCGAACCATGCCGACACGTTAGCCACATCGTCCGGCAGCGTCAAGGGCGCGGAACCCGCCGGGTTTGCCGCGCGGCAGAGCCTGCGCCGCGGCGGGTGGGCCGTTGCCTGTTGACCTTACGGCGCGCGGCCCGCCGCAGCGGGCCGGCCAAATGGGGCGCCGGCGCCGTTGCTTATGCCTTTCACTCCGCACTCCGCGCTCCGCATTCCGCATTGCCTGTCTTGACACCCGCCCGGAATGTGGTATACTGGCTTCCGACAACTGAATACGGAATCGGAGACAGGGAAGGCGGTGAAAATCCGCCGCGGTCGCGCCGCTGTAAGCGACGACGAAAGGCCCGACTTAAGAGCCACTGTCCGCAGGCATGCGTCGGGGGACGCCTGCCGAGGACGGGAAGGCCGGGCCGAGTAGGATGACTCGCGAGCCAGAAGACCTCCTCCGGTTCTTGAAGCAGCTGGACGTTCCTCGCGGAGTGGGAATGGTCGGCGGACGGAGTCCGTTCAGAGACCTTCGGCACCCTCGTGGGGCCGAAGGTCTTTTTTCGTGGCCCCGTCAGTACAGAAAAAGGGAGCGCTCGGAGCGCCCCTTCGCACCCGGGGAAGTGAGGGCTTGCAGGTCGGCCATCGCGCGGCCGCGCGCGGTTGCATGGCCGGCCAATGGGAGGTAGGGGCTATGGCGCAGAGAATCGGTCTGGCTATCGCGTTGGTGGCAGTCCTGGCGGCATCGGCCGCGGCCGCGGACATCCGCGTGCCGGATACGGCCGGCCTGTACAACAGCACACTCCTGGCCGCGGATGCAGGGGGGCACCTGTACTGCTTCGACGGGGACGTCATCTACAAGCTGAATGGCACAAGTTTCGCGCCGATCCTTTCGGACCTGACGACCACGGCCGGCGCGGTGGTCGATCCGTCGGCGTTCACGGTCAACGCCGCCGGCACCCTGGCCTACTTCGCCACGGGCATGTCCGGACACGTGGTCGAGGCGAACCTGGCGAACGGAACCTCCCGGGAACTCTCGGGTGTCCGCGAGTCGATTTTGGACATCTGGGGGAATTACGGCTTGGCCGTCGACCCCGTGACCGGCAAGCTCTTCATGACCAACTGCGGGCCCGTGAACCGGGGCCTGTATCTGGTGGACCCGACCGGCGACGGCCTCCTGACGAAGCTGAAGGACTTCTATACCTTGGCTGTGACGGGCAGCGGCCTGACGTTTACGCCGGACGGAAAACTGATCGCCCCCATCGTGAAGACCTATGCGAACTATCCGACCGATGACAATTTCCCGGCCGACATCTACGCCTTCAGCCACAGCTTCGTGGACGGGGCGGCCACGGGCGTGGTCCCACCCGACACGAGCCAGATCATCGCGAGCAATATCACGGTCACGGGCACCGGCGGCGTCGCCGCGGACAAGCACGGCAACGTCTACCTCGTCGCACTCGATGGGATCTACAAGGTCGATCCGAGCGGGGCTGTCAGCGTGGTCGAGGGTGATCCCAGCCTTATCAACGTGTTCGACCCCGACGTTTCGGGGACGGGTTACATGGGCTTGGCGTACGACCAGGTGACCGACCAGGTCTTCTACGCCTACCGCGCGACGACAGATGACAACTGGCTCTTGGGATCGTTCAATGCCGCCCCCGAGCCGGCAACGCTGGCACTGCTGGCGGGCGGTGCGGCCCTGGCCTGGCTCCGTCGGCGGAAACGTTAAGAGCCTATCGGAAAAAAACTGTGGCACCGCCGCCCTCGGCGGTGCGAGTGTCCGGCTGCGTTCTGCACCGCCGAGGGCGGCGGTGCCACAGGCGTTATCCGGACAGGCCCTAAGAAAGGCGTCGGCCTTGCGCGGCTTTACGCTGCTCGAACTGCTGATCGTCGTCAGCATCGTCGGCCTGCTCCTGGGGCTGATGGTGCCCGTCCTCGCCGCGGCCATCGGCTTTGCGGAACAGACGTCTTGCGCCTCGAACCTGCACCACATCGGCATCGCCACCGAGATGTACCTGAAGGACCACGACGGCTGGTTCTTCCCGCTGCAGGACGTGAAGGGCGGCGCGGGCTCCGGCGGCAAGCTGTGGTACTACGGGTTCGAGTCCAACAAGTCGGCCTCCTCCGCCTGGGGAACGCGGGTCGTCGACCTCTCCAAGGGCAAGCTGGCCCCGTACCTGGGCGGCGACGAGTCCGTGGGAACCTGCCCCGCGATTCGTTCCGCGGGCGGGGCGGGCTGCAAGTACGCCGGTTGGACCTGGAGCTATGGCGTCAACGCGGAGCTAACCGGCGCCGTGGGGACGACCAAGACCAAGAACTTCGCCTCCATCAAGCCAAACGACACGGGCCGCACGGCCCTTTTCGCCGACTCGGCCCAGCTCAACACCTGGCAGGCCCCCGCCTCGCCGCAACATCCCCTGATCGAGGAGTGGTTCTACATCCAGACCGGCGGGGGCACGGTCCATTTCCGGCACAACCGCATGGCCAACGTGCTCTTTGCCGACTGGCACGTCGAGGCATGCGGCCCGGCGGCCGGCAGCCTCAGTCCTCTCATGCCCGGCGCCTGCATCGGATCCCTCGATCCGAACGACGTCCTGCTCACGCCTCGCGGGTGACTTCGGGCGGATTTGGTTCTTGACAGCCCCCAAGGCTATCTTATAATAGTTGATTAGATGCCGTGGAGATCGGCCCTGCGGGGTACGAGGCCAGGGTAGGGCTCGCCGAGTGGCGACCCAATTGTCGGCTCTGTTGGAAGCCCCGGCGAGGAACCGATACGTCAGGATGCCGGGCAAGAAGGAGTGGCGCTGTGGCAAAGGGCAAAGTGAAGTGGTTCAATGACCAAAAAGGTTTTGGATTCATTGAACAAGAAGGCGGCACGGACTGCTTCGTTCATCACAGCAGCATCCAGGGCGAAGGCTTCAAGACGCTCGCGGAGGGTGAAGAAGTCGAGTTCGACGTGACCCAGGGCCCGAAGGGCCCGAAAGCGGAGAACGTCAGGCGCGTCACGGCCTAGATTGGTTTTCCAGCCTTTGCCCCCGGTTCCTCAGGAGCCGGGGGTTTTTTTGTATTTAGCCCCCCGTGAATACACGGGGGGCGCCGTTGACGTACCTTCGACGTGGTTTGGCCGTCGTAGGGCCACGATACATCGTGGCCGGCCGTTTTGCCGTGGCCGTTCGCCCGGGCCAAGTCAAAGGCCGGGCGAGATATATCTCGCCCCTACGAACGGCAACCCCACAGCCCGCAAATGCTTCATCCTCTCCCGCGCCGCGGACGATAATCCTTCCGGGAGACCGTCTGTACGGTCGCAGGAGGTCGGCGTGGTACGTGCAACGCTCGTACTCGTAGCCTTGGTGTGCCTGGCGGCGCCGGCCGCCGTGGCCGCGCCCGCCGAGCCTGCCGCCAAGCCGGCCGAGGTCAGCGTCCGCGTCGAGAGGATCGAGTACCCCGTGAGCCAGGCCGCGCCGCCCGCCGCCTACCCGAACCTGAAGGTCAACCCGCGCCTCGCCGGCAAGGCGAAGTACGTGACGGACGCCGTGGTGCTCGAGAACGAGTACCTTCAGGCGATGGTCCTGCCGGAGTTCGGCGCGCGGTTGCCGCGCATCACGTTCAAGAAGCCGCACCGCGACCTCTTGTGGGTCAACGATGTCCTGGAGGACAACGTGCCCTGGTCGATGGGCGGGACGCGGTTCCCGTTCCCGCTGCCCGACGGCGGCCGCCACATGGACGAGGCGGCCGGGTACCGCATCGTCCGGGAGGCCGACGGCTCGGTGACCGTGGCGATGGACCTGCGGTTCAGCCAGTACAAGGACGAGACGGGCCGGTACGGCCGGTTCTCCGCCCTGCGTCAAGCCACGTACGTAACGCTGCGGCCGGGCGCCGCGTGGATCGAGTACGTCGCGCGGGTCGACAACCCCCTGCCCTTGCGGCACGGCGTGCGGCTGTGGAACGTGGCCCAGTTCCCGCGCCAGCCGGGGGCCGAGATCCTCCTGCCCGCCGGGGGCGTCACGGAGCCGGGCGCCGCCGCCATGCATCCGTGGCCGAAGTGGGACGAGGTCGATCACAGCCGCGTGGGCGGCCACGGCCTCTCGCTTTTCAGCGTCGACACGCAGGGCGACTGGGCCGGCGTGTATTACCCGGAGGCCGACGCCAATCACCTGGTCCTGAAGCCGCGCTACACAGCCCCCGGCGCCGGCGTGACGGCCGGCGACGTCGACCTGGCGCGGCCCGCGCGGCGGGACGGCATGATCGAGATATGGACAGGCTCTAACATGCTCCGGGAACATCCGGGCCACTACCTGCCGCCGTTCGGCACGTACGTCATGCCCCTGCGATTCGCCCTCGTGACGGGCATCGGCCGCGTCGACTGGGCCAACGCCAACGTGGCCCTGTCGTACGCCGCCGCCGACAAGGACGGCCCGGCGCGGGTCCGCATCGCCGGGTTCGAGGCCCGGGGCCGGGTCCTCGTGACCGCCACGGCCGCGGGCGAGACATTCAAGGCCGAAGGGCCGCTCCGGCCCGGGGAACCGCTCGTGCTCACCCTGGGGAAGCAGGCGGAACCGGCCGTCGTGAAGGTCGCGACGAGCGACGGCGAGGACCTCGCCGAGGTGACGCTCCCGTGGCGGACGGAGGCGGTGCCCGAAGAGACGTTCCGCGCGCTCCAGAAAGAGGTGCGGGCCCGCGACTGGATGGCCGCCGAGATCGCCGAGTGGCCGCGCGAGGTCGGCCCCAGCCTGGCCGACGCGCCGGCGCTCGTCATGAACGGCCTCGGGGCAACGAAGGCCGAGCAGGCCGTCCAGGCCGCGCGAATCCTGATGCGGACCGAGGCCCCTCCCTCGCCGCGCTGGCAGACCGTCCGGGGGCTCCTCGAATCGGCCGCCCGGGGCGAGGGGCCGAGCCGCTACGTCCCTATGTATCTGGCCATGATGATGACACTGGAATCCGGGGGCCGGCCCGATCCGGCCGCCCTCGCGCTGGCCGCCAAGGCCGAGCCGCTCCCCGGCGCGCACTATCTGGCGGCCTTCGGGGCCCTCGGATCGAAGGACCCGGCGGCGGCCGTCCCGCACCTGCGCGCGGCCATCGCGATGGGGCCGGATGTCGCGCTCGGCCTGGGGTCCCTGGGCATCGAGGGAAACGACCGGCGCCATCCGGCGGCCACGCTCGAAGGCGAGTGGCCTACGCTCCTCCTGGCGGCGGTATGCCTGCGCCTCAACCAACCCGAGGGCGCGATTCAGACGCTCCAGCCGCTCCTGAAGTTCGACCCCGCCAGGCCCGAAGCCCTGGCCCTCCTTGCCGAGGCCTACGACAAGGCCGGCGACAGCCGCAAGGCCCTGAAAGCCTCGATCGAAGCCCGGGGCCTCTTCCAGATGAACGCCCAGGCCGAGAAGGACTACGAGCGGCTTCTGCGCGAGGCAAAGGAAGGCGTCTGGAGCGGCATTCCCAGGCCGGAGGTGGCACCCAAGACAGGACCGTAGGGTGGGCGCTCTGTAGTGTAATGCCGAAGACCTGCCCGAACCGGGTGCCACGGTCCGCACGGCAAAGGGGTCAGGAGCCCTATCCGTCAGGCTCCTGACCCCTTCTTGTCGCATCACATGCTGCACAGACCGGTCACTGGCGGATCGAAGGGCAAAGGGGTCAGGAGCCTTACACATAGGGCTCCTGACCCCTTTCGCCTCTGCTTCCTTCACCCCCAACGGGTAGGGCAGGTCGACGTTTGAAACCGCCATACAAGGTATCCGCCATCCCGTGTCGCAAAGAGCTTGGTATGTCTAAGGTTGTTTCCCCATCCGGCCGATACTTTAACGAGGATGCCAGACAAACGCGAAATCGCGACATGGCTTCGGCACCAGATCCTGACGCCCATGGCCGCCCTATGGCGCTGGGCCGGCCCCGCGGCCGGCGGGCCGGGCCGAGCGAAGAACGGCGCAGACCGAGTTCGCGAGCTCACCGAACAACTCGCCGACGCCCAACGCCGCATGCAGGAACTGGCGACGACGGACGACCTCACGGGCCTCTGCAACCGCCGCCATTTCAATGAGCTCCTGGAACGCGAACTGGAACGCGTCCGCCGCCACGGAACGCCCCTGGCGCTGGCGATCGTCGATATCGACTACCTGCAGGCCGCCAACGACAACTACGGTCATCCCTTCTGCGACCGGCTCCTCGCGCGAGTGGCGGGGCTCCTGCGTCAGACGGCCCGCACCTCGGATATCCTGGCCCGTTGCAGCGGCGACGACTTCCTCGTCCTCATGCCGAACACGACGACCACGCAGGCCGTCGCGGCGGCCGAGCGGATGCGGGGCCTCATCGGCGAGTACCAGTTCACCGACGGCCAGCGCGCGGCCCAGGTCACGGCGAGCCTCGGCGTCGGCTGCGTCGATTCCGGAAGCGCGATTCGCGCCGACTCCCTGTTCCGCATGAGCGATGCCGCGCTCGGCGCCGCCAAGCACGCCGGCGGCAACTGCACCCGGACCTGGAAGGACGCCGACCGCGAGGAACCCAACGCCCGGAATGCGGACATCGAGGAGTTGCGGCGCCGCGTCGCCAACCTCTCCTTCCAGGCCAAGGAGATGTTCTTCGAGAGCATCTGGAGCCTCGTCCAGGCGCTCGAAGCGCGCGACCCGTACACGCGGAACCACTCCGAGAACGTGATGCGATACGCCGTGGGCATCACCGGGGCGCTGGGCCTGCCGTCGGTGGAATCCGACGTCATTCGCCGCGCGGCCATGGTCCATGACGTGGGCAAGATCGGCATCCCGGACGCCATCCTCGGAAAGCCGCAGGGCCTGACGCCGGACGAACGCCGCCGCATGCAGCAGCACTCGGTGATCGGCGTCCAGATCCTCGACCAGATGCGGTTCCTGGACCGCGAGATCGCCCTGGTGCGTCATCACCACGAGCGGTGGGACGGCAGCGGCTATCCGGACGGCCTGACGGCCCATGCGATCCCCTTCGGCGCGCGGGTCCTGGCGGTCGCCGACTCGTTCGACGCCATCACGTCGCGCCGCATCTATCGCCCCGTGCGGAGCGTCCCCGAGGCCCTGCGCATCCTGCGCGAGGAATCCGGGCGCCAGTTCGACCCGGCCATCGTCGACGCGATGACCCGCTGGGTCGGCCAGGCCCACTCGCGGCTCGGTAAGGCCGGCGAGCCGCAGGCGACGGATCTGCTGAACCTGCCGCAGGAGGCGGGGTGCAACTGAGCAAACACGCGCCGGCGCCTTGTTAGCCGCCCCGCTTGCGGGGCGCGTGTTGTTGTGCCTTACGCACGCGAAAAACACGCGCCCATTTAGCCGGCGAGCTTGCTCGCCGCGCAACGCCCCCGTGCCGGCGTGTGCTACGGTACGCGGCGGGCAAGCCCGCCGGCTAAATTCACGCCGCGGCTAACGAGGCGCTCGCCTTGCCGTTTTCAGCGTTCACTATTCCCCGCCGGGCTGTTATACTTCGGCGCCATGGGGCGTTCGCGTGCAAGACCAGGTGACTCCCGCCCGGCGACGGCCGGCGAAAGCGGCTCGCGAAGCGTCATGATCCTGGGCGGCGGCCCGAACCGCATCGGCCAGGGGATCGAATTCGACTATTGCTGCGTCCACGCCTCGTTCGCCCTGCGCGAGATGGGCTACGAGAGCATCATGGTCAACTGCAACCCCGAGACGGTCTCGACCGACTACGACACGTCGGACCGCCTGTACTTCGAGCCGCTGACGCTCGAAGACGTTCTCGGGATCGTCGAGCGCGAGCAGCCGATCGGCGCCATCGCCCAGTTCGGCGGGCAGACGCCGCTCAACCTCGCCAAGCCGCTCGAAAAGGCGGGCGTCCACATCCTCGGCACGTCGCCGCAGGCCATCGACCGGGCCGAGGACCGCAAGCGTTTCGCGGCGCTCCTCAGGAAGCTCAAGCTGCTCCAGCCGCCCAACGGCACCGCCCGCAGCCTCGACGAGGCCAAGCGCGTCGCCAAGCGGCTCGGCTACCCGATCCTCGTCCGCCCGTCCTACGTCCTCGGCGGCCGCGCGATGGAGATCGTCTATTCCCCCGAGGACCTCGAGCACTTCGTCGCCCAGGCCGTCAAGGCGTCGCCCGAGCATCCGGTCCTCGTCGACAAGTTCCTGGAGGACGCCGTCGAGATCGACTGCGACGCCGTGTCCGACGGCGAGACGACCGTGATCGCGGGCGTCATGGAGCAGTTCGAGGAGGCGGGCATCCACAGCGGCGACTCCTGCTGCGCGCTGCCGCCCATGACCCTGGCCGAGAACGTCGTGGCCTCCGTCGAGGAGCAGACGCGGGCGCTGGCCCGGGAACTCGGCGTCCGCGGCCTCATCAACGTTCAGTACGCCGTGCGCGGCGACACGGTTTACGTGCTGGAAGTGAACCCGCGGGCCTCGCGGACCGTGCCGTTCGTCGCCAAGGCCACCGGCGTCCCGTGGGCCAAGATCGCCACGCAGGTCATCATGGGCCGCACGCTCCCGGAGCTCGGCATCACGAAAGAAGTCCATCCCTCGCACTATGCCGTCAAGGCCCCCGTGTTCCCGTGGTACCGGTTCCCCGGCGTGGACCCGGTGCTGGGGCCGGAGATGAAGTCGACCGGCGAAGTGATGGGGATCGACGACAACTTCGGCCTCGCGTTCGCGAAGAGCATGATCGCCGCCGGCAACGCCCTGGCGTCGAAAGGCAAGGTCTTCCTGAGCGTCAACAGCCGCGACAAGCGCGACATCATCTCGATCGCCAAGCGCCTGGTGGCCCTCGGGTTCACGCTGGCGGCCACGCGCGGCACGGCGTCGGTCCTGCGGATGAGCGGCCTGGAGGTCGAAGAGCTGCCGAAGGTCCAGGAAGCCCAGAGGCCGAACATCCTGGACCGGATGAAGAACAGCGAGGTCGCGTTCCTGATCAATACGCCGAGCGGGCGCCATTGCCGCCCGGTGGAGGTCTCGATCCGCGGAACGGCGGTCCGACTGGGCGTGCCGCTGGTGACCACGATGAGCGGCGCGGCCGCGGTGGTCCTCGGCCTGGAAGAGATGGCCAAGGGTCCGATGCGCGTGCGGTGCCTTCAGGAGTATCACCGCGTGATGGCGGGGGTGAAGTAAGCCGGGGCGCGCCCCGGCGCCGTTAGCCGCCCCGCTTGCGGGGCGCGTGTTGTAAAGCGAAGCACGCCGCTAGTTTATCCAATGTATCGGCGGCATGGGGCCGCTGGACGGTTTCGGCTCTCCTGCGGGCACCTTGTGTGCCCAATTCTTCACGACCGGCTTATAGGTCCCGCGCGCGATGATCAATGACAACTCCTCACGCGCCGCGATGATCGAGGCCAACACCTTAGGCGACTCACGATAGCCTTTCAGATCATAGTGCTCCTTGATCCAACTGAGTGCCTCAAGGGGCACCGGTATCGTTGCCTCCAGCCACCCATCCGCCTCGGCAGCCCGCTGGTCTAGGACATCAATCTCTTGCCCGTCAGGCCCCGTGACGGGCGCCCCTCGAAGCCACGATCGCTGCTTCTCAGGTTCACTCTCATACTGATCAACGTCGACCAAGGCCGACATGAACGTGTCGTCTTCAAAGTGCAGAATGCGGGTTCTTACCCGCATCATAGCCTCCAGTCGCCGCCCGTCGTCGCGGGGCATGACCGAGAGGTCCAGTTCGTATTCCAAGGTGTTAGCGGCCCGAGGCGGGTACTTGTCAAAGGTAGACGGTTCATAGAGGCTGGCCTTTGCCGGCACCGGCGGCAGGTTCGTGTCGATCTTCACGCTCATGATCCGCATGGTGGGCTGGTCAATCGTGAAGACGTAGTTGGCGTAGAACTTGATTCCATGATTGTCAGGTCCGTAGACCGTCGCGTGGTTCGGATGACTCAGGACAGGGAACTTCGCGGTGACGACAACCTGCCTGGGCTCGCCCTCTTTCTCATCGCCGATCACCTTGTAGGTCGCAGTGGCATCGAGACCCGCGAGGTTGTCTAGATTGTCGAACAGCGGGCGCGGCGGAATCATAGCATCGGCCGTGCCCTCCGGACCCGCCGACGGGCGAGTCGCCTGGCACCCGCCCAGAACCAACACCAAAAGAGTAACCAACGTCGCCGCGGACCGCATTGGGCACCCCCTTTTCTGGCCGATCTCCTGCTTCGAGAGACTGGGAACCTTTAGATATAATCCTTCGTGCCTTCGGCACTCTCAAGGAATTGACAATGGCGATAACGGCATGAAGGCCGAACGGCCTTGCACAAGGGAAATGGGGTCTGACCCCGTTTTCGGCCTGCCACTTCGCTCACGGCCTCCCGCAGCACTTCTTGTACTTCTTCCCGCTGCCGCACGGGCACGGGTCATTGCGGCCGACCTTGGGCGAGTCGCGGACGATGGTCTCGCCGGGAGGGAGAGCGAAGATGTCCTCGTCGGGGGGAGCCTCAATGCGCGGGGCGGTCAGGCGAAGGTTGAACTCCAGCATCGCCTTGTCCATGCCCTCGCGGTCCGTGGGGTCGATCCCCTTGGCCATGGCGAACATCATGAACCCCTTGGCCGGTCCCCAGCGCGATTCGTCGGCGGCGTTGGCCACGATTTCGTCCGACCACTTGGCCACGCGATTCGCGAGCCGGTCCGCGTCCTTCAGGATGCCCTCCGACCCGAGCCAGCGCACGAGCGCCGCGGCAGCCGGCGCCGCGTTCTTGAAGACCTCCGGGTCGGCCGAGATCTTCCGAGGGAAGATCTCCATAAGCACTTCGCCGAGGACCCGGTCGTTGAGTTCCTCGGGCGCGGCCCCCTCGTAAGTTGAGGCGTACACGAGCACGTTGTAGGCGACGAAACCCGCGTGCGACCGCGTCTCTTCCGGCAGCTCGGCGAAGGCCGCCGAGGCCACGAAGCGGTTCGTCAACTCATCGGCCCGCCTCTCGGCCGCCCCGGAATCGTCGTCATCGAACTCATCCTCGTCATCGGGGGCGTCTTCGCCGTCATCCACATCCTCGTCTTCATCTTCATCGCCGGGAGAAGGCATCGCGTCGATCTCGGCGAACCAGTCGCGCAGCGACTCCCAATCGCTCGTGATGGCGTCCTTCAAAGGCTCGGTCCACAGGCCGACGGGCTCCGCGGGCTGAAAGCCGTCCAGAATGCGGAGCGTCTCCTCCGATCGCCAAAAGGGCGTCTTGCGGCGCATCGCTTCGATCAGCCCGCGGGCCGGCTTATGGCCCAGCGCGGAGAGCACGTGCGCGACGGGCCAGACGATTTCGCCCGGCTCGTCTTTCTCGAGTTCCTTCTGCAACGCCTTCTCGGCCAGCGCGATGATCCGTTGCCGCAGGCCCTCGTCCTGGGACTCCGCCGCCAGCGTCAGCACACACCACAGGCCAAACGCCTGCTCGGGGGCCTTGCGGTCTCGCTCCATGGCCGCCACGGCTTCCGGCAGCACGCTGGGGCCGAGCAAGCCGGCGGCCCTCTCGAACATCCCCTCGGTGAGCTCATCCAAGCCGACGTGAGACGTCCCCCGCATGATCTCATCGAGGCTTGGCTCGCCGACGCCGGCCAGTTCCTTCACGACGAACTCAACCGCCCGTTGCCGGACAGGGTCGCTCATCCGGGGCGCGGCCATCGCCAGGATCGCCGGGGTGAACAGCCCCTCGTAGGAGGCCAGGTCGTATGGCTCGGACTCGTAGTAGACCGCCTTCAGGCGATCCAGCACAAACGGGTTGCCCGCCACAGCCTCGGCGATCTGCTCGAGCGCCGCCCACGGCAGCGCCTTGCCGGCCTCTTTCAGTTCCTCCCACGGGAGCGGCGGAACTTCGTCGACGGCCATCGGCTCTCTCCTCAAGGCTGGTGCCGGTGTGCATGTCCGTGTACAATCTGACGCGACCAGGCCAGGCAAGGCAAGCAAAAATGACCTCACGTCCCGACCGGGGTATGACTATTTTTTCTGACAGTCTCTGTGCCTTCGGTTCAGCCCCGGCGGGGCGCCTGCGCTGTAGCCACGGGCGCGAGCCCGTGGTCCGCGCGGCCCCGTGTCCCAGGTTCTTCTTTTTCCTTCCGAGCCCCGGAGGGGCGACTGAGCCGCCGGACAATCGCCCCGCCGGGGATTCAAGACAAACAACAATACCTGGATCGTGCCTCGCATCCCTTTCCACGGCCTTGCGGCCGTGGCTACAGTGCAGGCGCCCCGCCGGGGCTGCACCGACAACCACGTCTACGGCCAGGCCGCGGCACCCGGTCGAATGTCAACACCTGCCAGGAAAAGCGGTCACACCCCGCCACCGCCGTAGCGCCCTCTCGCACCCATGGATTCTTGCGGCCCTGGCGGCCATTTGCCTCGTGGCCTCTGCCGCCTCGGGCACGGAGGCGCCGAAACCGGCCGCCCTCGCCAAGCCCGCCGCCGCGCCCGCCAAGCCCGCCGCCCCCCTACCCGACCTCGCCAAGGCCCACTGGATCTGGGCCGGCGCCAACCCGCTCGCCGACGGCGTCCCGGAGGTCCTCTTCCGCAAGGTCCTCGACCTGCCGTCGAAGCCCAAGTCGGCGGTGGTCCTCGTGACGGCCGACAACGGTTACGACCTCTACGTCGGCGAGTCGCTCGTCGGCGGCGACGCCGGCTTCGACGCCGAGTATTGGCAATCCGTCGAGCGGTACGACATCACCGCCTTGCTCGCCGCCGGGAAGAACGTCCTCGGCGTCAAGGGCCTCAACATGGGCGGCCCGGCGGGGATGCTCCTGGCAGCGCGGATCGAACTCGAAGACGGGACCGTCATCGAGGTCCAGAGCGACAAGTCGTGGCGGACGTACCTGCTGCCCGAGACGGCCTGGTCGACTGCGGCCTACGACGACGCGGCGTGGCTTGCGGCCGTCGACCTCGGGCCCCTGGGCATGGCCCCGTGGGGCAAGCTCACGTATCCCGGGCCGGTCTCGCCGGCCCACGCCGGCAGCGCCAGCGTCGGCCGCCTCGTGGAGCCGGGGCCCGACTTCCAGTGGCCCGAGGGGATCGTCTTCCTGCGCGGCCGCGTGCAGACGCCCGGCCCGCAGGCCATCTGGCGCATCGGCCTGACGCGCGGGTACCTGGAGCACGACGCGCCGATCCCGGCCATCCCGGGCCGCCAGCTCTACAGCCTCGTCCCGGCCCGGCCCGACGGCAAGCTCACGTGCCTCGTCGACGCCGGGGCGGGCCTGGTCGGGTCGCCGCGTGCGTCCTTCGACGGCAAGACCGTCTATTTCGCGATGGCCCCGGCGGGCGAGAGCTTTTTTCATATCTACCAGATCGGCTCCGACGGCAAGGGCCTCCGGGCCCTCACGCAGGGGAACTGGCACGACTACGATCCGGAGCCGCTCCCGGGCGGCCGGCTCGCCTTCAGCTCGACCCGCATCGGCAGCCGCGAGGAGTACCACGGCAACGTCGCCTCGTCGCTCTTCACGATGCGGGACGACGGCGCCGAGATCCGGCCGCTCACGCACCACATCGTGGCCGACCGGGAGCCGCGCCTGACGGCCGACGGGACGATCGTGTTCGTCCGGTCCGACAACTTCCTGGAGCGGGCGAAGGTCGAGACGCAGATCCACGAGATCCGGCCCGACGGATCGGCCGGCCAGGTCATCCTGGGCGCGGACCGCGGGGCGATTCCGTACGACCGCTCGCGCGCCGCCGAGGGCGACGCCGCCTGGCTCCGCAGCTTCGGCTACGGGAGCCCCGCGCCCCTGCCCGACGGCCGCATTGCCGCCCTCGGGGCGCAAGGCCTCGTGGCGTCGCGCGGCGAATCGGGGCCCGAGCGGCTCCCCGCGGCCTTCACGCCCTTCGACATCTCGGCCACGCCCGACGGGCGGCTCCTCGCGACGCTGCCCGGGCAGACGATGCTCGCCATCCTCGACCTCAAGACGGGCGACGCCGTCGGCCTCTACCGCTCGCCGACCGCCGACCTCCACTCGGTGGCGTTCCTCGGCGTCCGGCCCAAGCCGCCGGCCGTCGCGTCGCACCTCGTGCCGGCGGACGAAACGCCCGGAGAGGAAACGGGAACTCTTTATTGCCAGAGCGTCTTCCGCACGCGGCAGGCCCAGGGTCAGATGGCGCGCGTCCGGGCGGTCCGCCTGTACGAGGGCCGGCCCCTGGCCCTGCGCTCGACGCGGCACCCGTACGACCATATCGGCGTCGAGGCGGTCGAGCTCGGCACCGTGCCGCTGGCCGCCGACGGATCGTTCTTCGTCAAGGTCCCCGCCGACCGGGCCCTCGCCGTCCAGGCCGTCGACGCCGAGGGCCGCAGCGTCGTCAACGAACTCTCATGGATCTATGTACGGCCCGGCGAGCAGCGATCGTGCGTCGGCTGCCACGCGCCGCGGACGGCCGCGCCGGCCGTGATTGCCGAGGCGGCCGCGGCGCCGGTCGCGCCCGTCGCCCTGCTCGGCCAGGGGCAGCCGCACCGGTTCCGCGGGAACAATGCGGCCAACGGGGGCGTCCTGAACCTCCAGCTCGACCGGTTCCGCGAGGCCGCCGCCATCGACCTGTATCCGACGCCCGTCCTCAAGGACGCCGACGCCGACAAGCCCCTCGCCGCCGGGCGGCCGGGCGACGTCGCGCGGCTCCTGCGGGTGCTCGCGGGCGGGACCGCCGAGCAGAAGATCGCCGCCGCCAACCACCTCGGCCTCTTCCGCGACCGCGCCGCCGTCAAGGGGCTCCTGGCCGCGCTCAAAGACCCGAGCCCGGAGCTGCGGATCGCCGCCGGCCTCGCCCTGGCGGCCTGCGGCGACCGCACCGCCGTCCCGGGCCTGCTCGACGCCCTTGGCGACAAGCATCCGCTGACAGCCCAGGCGGCCCACGTCGCCCTGGAGCACCTCACGGGCCACGCCGCCGCGTTTGATGCCATGGCGGCCGCGCGCGACGAGGGCGCGAAGGCCTGGCGTGAGTGGATCGCCAGGAACGACTGGCCCGCCATCGAGGCCGACCTCGTCGCGCGCCTCGCCGATAAGGACCCGTGCACCGTCCAGATGGCCATCGAAGCCCTGGGCCACACGGGCGGCGACGCCGCCAAGGCGGCCCTGCGCGACTTCCTCGCGAAGAACCCCGACGGCGACCTGCGGATCCTCATGGCCGCCATGCGGGCCCTCGGGCACCTCGGCGACGCCGCCGCCGTCCCGATCCTTGCCGAGCACCTGAAGAAGGCGAAGACGCCCGTCCAGGGCGGCGGATCGCAGGAGTTCGGCTGGCAGCAGAAGCCGATCTACCTGGCGGCCACGGCGGCCGAGGCCCTCGGATGGATCGCCACACCCGAGGCCGAAAAGACGCTTGTCGATGCGTACCCGGCCCTCGGCGACTTCTGGTACTACACGTGGCACGTGGCCGACCACGACTGGCTCATGGGCAGCCACTCGTCGCCCCTGCACTACCGGATCGCGGAAGCCTTGGACGCGATGGGCACGAAGGACCTCGGCGGCCTCGTCCCGCTCCTCCTCAGGAGCGTCCCGATCGACAGCGACCGCGGCCTGCTCCTGGAGAGCGATGCGTACGAGTCGCTCGTGGCGCGGGTCGTCCAGCGGTCGGGCCAGGCCCCCGCCGTACTGGAGGCGTGTTTGGCGGCCCTCAGCGACCCGGCCGCCAAGCCGGCCGACGCCCTCAAGGCCGCGGTCACGGCGTCGCCGCCCGCCGCGTCGACGGGCGCCTATCCGCCGGAAGCCCGGGCCGCCCAGGTCGCCTCGGTCATCGCCCTGGACGCGCGCGCGGCGGCGCGCCTGCGAGAGGCCTTCGACCGGTTCCGCGCGACGCCGCCCTCCGCCAAGCGGTCGTACACGTGCTTCTACCTGGCGCGGGCGCTCGGCAAGGTCCGCGACCGCGGCGCGGCCGACTCGCTCCTGGCGGCCCTGGAGAAGGACCCGACCGAGGGCGCCTTGGGGTTTGATCCGCCGCCGAGTGTTTTCATCTATAAGACATGGACGCCGTTCTACCGCGCGGCCGCAGCCTACGCCCTCGGCGAGATAGGCGACGCGCGGGCGGCCCCGGCCCTGCTCAAGGTGATCGCGGGGTTCGACAACGCGATCGACGTGCGCTACGCCGCCGCTGAAGCGCTCGGCCATCTCGGCGCGGCAGCGCCGGTCGCCGAGATGCGCCAAGCGGCCGCCGATTGTCCGGAGGTCGCCACTCGCCGCGCGCTCCTGCGGGCCTGCGCCGAGGCAAGCGGCGCCGCGGCCGTCGTCCAGGGCGACGCGCGGCCGCAATCACGTTAAGGAGCTTACACATGCTCACGGGACTCCTGTTCGTCATCCTGGGCGCGATCGCGGGCGGATCGTTCGGCCTGCCCAGCAAGTTCGCCAGGAAGGACACCCCGTGGGAGGTCCTGTGGGGCCCGTTTTTCCTCTTCGTCACGGTGCTCCTGCCGGTCGTCCTCGGGCCGCTGCTCGTCAAGGACTTCTGGGCGATCTACGCCGAGGTCGGCCTGGGGACGCTCCTGGCGACGCTCGTCTTCGGGTTCCTCTGGGGCATGGGCTCGATGACGCTGGGCATGAGCTTCGCGTTCATCGGCCTGTCACTCGCATACGCCCTGAACTACGGGGCGCAGATCGCCTTCGGCTCGATGGCTCCGAAGCTTCTCCTCCAGCCAGGAGAGCTCCTGACGCCGGGCGGCTACGTCCTCATGGCCGGCGTGGCGGCGTGCCTCGTGGGCGTGGTCGTGTCGGGCCGCGCGGCCATGCTGAAGGAGCGGAGCCTGAAGACGGAGGCGGCCGCCGGCGCGGCCCGGCCTCCGAAGATGCTCATCGGCGTGGCGATCGGCATCGCCTCCGGCATCCTGTGCGCGTGCTACGCCTTGGCCTGCGCCTTTTCCAGCGGGGTCGTGACGGTCGCCACAACGCATGGTAATGCGTCGTGGAGCGCCTCATGGGCCCAGGTGGCCCTGATCCTCTGGGGCGGGGCCGTCTCGGCCTGCGGGTACTGCCTGTTCAAGCTGACGAAGAACCGGACGTGGGGCCATTTCGCCCGACCCGGCGCGGGTCGCATCCTCGGCCTGGCTGCCGCCATGGCCGTGCTGCACGACGGGGCCATCTTCTGCTTCAACCTGGCGATCAACGTCGGCGACATCAGCGTCCCGGTCGCGTATCCGGTCTTCATGTCGCTGGCGATCATCGTCGGCAACGTCCACGGTTTCCGCAGCGGCGAATGGCGCGGCGCGAGCCGCCGGAGCATCGGCTGGATCGTCGCCGGCATCGCCATCCTCGTCGCCGGCGTGTGCATCCTGGGAAAGGCCATGGCGATGTGAGGGGTTCAACGTTCAAGGTTCAAGGTTCAAGGTTCAAAGTCAACGATCGCGCTCGCCGATGGCTCGCGGCTAAACGGGCGCGAAGCAGGGCTTCGTTGTTGGGCCGTTCACTTTGAACCTTGAACTTTGAACCTTGAACCGCCGTTGCTGTTCCCCGCGCCCGGTGTTACAATCCCGCCGCCTCGACAGGCCGAGGCGAGGGAATCCGCTATGGCCGGCATGACTTCCCAGGAGCGCGTCCTGCGGGCGCTGCGGCGTAAAGAGCCCGACCGCGTCCCGACGTTCGAGTGGCTCATCGCGAAGAACGTCCGCGCGGCCCTGTGCCCTGAGACGCGGACGCTCAACGAGTTCGCCGTCCGGATGGGCCTCGACGCCGTCCTCGTCGACCCGGACTTTCGGAAGGACCCAGCCGGCCCGGGGCGCCTCCGGAGCGAGTGGGGCTACGTCCTGGAGTACGGCGGCGAGGAGCACGGCGTCGAGGTCGAGTCGCCGATCCACTCGAGGGACGACTTCGACCGCTATCGCCCGCCCGACCCGCACGCTCCGGGGCGATACGCCTCGCTCGAGCAGGCCGTCCGCGACTTCAAGGGCCAGTTCGCCATCGGCGTTCACCTGAACGACGTCTTCTCGATCCCGCGTTACCTCATGGGGATGGAGGCGCTGCTGCTGGCGATTGCGGCGGAGCCGGACCTCGTATCCGCCCTGGTTAATATGTCCGTCGAGGTCAACCTCGCGATGGCCAGGGAAGTGGCCGCGCGCGGCGCCGACTTCGTCTGGACCGGGGACGATTACGCCGGCAACACGGGCCCCCTGATGTCGCCGAACTCGTTCCGCACGCTCTTCTGGCCCGGCCTGTGCCGCGTGGCCGGGGGCTTCCGCGAGCTCGGCCTCCCGTTCATCAAGCATTGCGATGGGAACATCAAGCCCATTCTCGACCTGATGATCGAGGCCGGCCCGGACTGCCTCGACCCGGTCGACCCGCAGGGCGGCATGGACCTCGGCGAGATGAAGGCGAAGTACGGCGGCCGCGTCGCCCTCAAGGGCAACGTCGATTGCGCCCAGGTCCTCACGTTCGGCACCCAGGAGGACGTCATCGCCGAGACGAAGCGGGCCCTCCGCCAGGGCGCGCCCGGCGGCGGCTACATCCTCTCCAGCTCCAACTCGATCCACTCGGCCGTGAGGCCGCTGAATTACCGCATGATGCTGGAGACGCTGGCACGCCATGGGCGGTACCCGCTGCGACGGGACGAGCTTGAGGAACGGCGGCCGAAATCTGAATGACGAAATCCGAAACCCGAATCAAGAAGGCAAATCCGAAATCCGAATGAAGGCCAGAATGCTCCAGCCCGCGAGGGCCGTTATCCGTCCTTCGGATTTCGGGCTTGGTGTTTGATTCGGGTTTCGGATTTCGGGTTTCGGGTTTCGCGCTACACGGGTATGCGATGAGGAGGCGAACACATGGACCTACTCCTTGGCATCGACCTCGGCTCGACCAGCCTGAAGGCGGTCGTCTACGACGCACGCGGACGCATGCGCGCGTCGGCCGGACGCCCCACGCGGCGGTTCAACCCCGACAAGAAGCACCCGGAGTGGACCGTCTGGCAGCCCGAGCAGATCTGGGGCGGCGCGGCCGAGGCCGTGCGCGAGGCCGTCGGCCGGCTCGACGACCCGCGCGCGATCCGCGGCGTCGCCGTCACCGGCATGGGCATGGACGGCGTCCCAATCGACGCCGAGGGCCGGTGGCTCTACCCGTTCATCAGTTGGCTCGATCCGCGCACGACGCCGCAACTGGAATGGTGGATTAAACATATCGGCCACCGGAAGACCTTCGCGGTCGGCGGCAACCCGCTGTGGGCGATCAACTCGGCCCTGCGGATCCTCTGGATGGCCGAGCACGAGCCGAAGGTCCTTCGCCGCACCGACAAGTGGCTCCTCATCGAGGACTTCCTCAACTGCATGCTCTGCGGCCGCCGCGCGACCGATTACAGCATGGCCTCGTGTACGCTCCTCTTCGATCAGCGCAAGCTCAACTGGTCCGACGAGATGTGCCGCCTCGCCGGCATCGACCGGCGCCTGATGCCCGACGCCTATCCCGCGGGCACGCGGATCGGCGACGTGACCGAGACGGCCGCGCGGGCCACGGGCCTTCCCGTCGGGACGCCCGTGATCCTCGGCGGCCACGACCACCTGTGCGGCGCGCTGCCGGTCGGCGCGTTCCGGCCGGGCGTCGTCCTCGACGTGACGGGCACGTGGGAAATCGTTTCGACGCCGATCGCGCGGCCGGTGCTGACGGCCCGCGCCCAGAAGACCGGCGTGACGATCCAGGCCCACGTGGCCCGGGGCGTCCATGCCGCTTGGGCGAGCACGCCGGCGGCCGAGTCGCTGGAGTGGTTCCGCAAGCAGCTTTCCGCCACCGGGGCGAAGGCCGACGGCGAAAGCGGCGCCGACTGGGCCTCGCTCATGGCGGCCGCGCGGGCCGCGCCCCCGGGCGCGAGCGGCGTTCACTTTTTGCCGCACGTCTCGGGGAGCACCTGCCCCGTGGTCGATCCGAAATCGATGGGCGCGTTCGTCGGCCTGCGGAGCCTGGCGACGCGCGGCGACCTCGTGCGGGCGATCATCGAGGGCCTCGATTACCAGTTCCTCGACATCCTGCGGTCGGTCGAGGCGGCCCTGGGCATCCGGGCCGAGCGGGTCGTCGCCGTCGGCGGCGCCACGCGAAATGAGTTCTGGATGCAGAACAAGGCGGACGTCGTGGGCCTGCCCATCGAAGTGCCCGAGATCGAGGAAGCCACGCCCCTCGGCGCCGCCATGATCGCCGGCATCGGCACCGGCGTCTACCGCGACGAGCAGGACGCCTACGCGAAGGTCCACCGCGCGGGCCGGACATATCGCCCGAACGCGAAGCTGGCGAAGACGTATGCCCTTGGGTTCGAAGTGTATCGGCAGATCTATCCGGCCCTCAGTACTCTCCATTGGGAGATCGCCGATCGCGCTCACGGGAAACCCTAATGCCTAATGACTAATGACTAATCAAACACCAGTTGACGAATGACGAATGAAAAGAGGCGAGGCATCAACTGGGCGCCTCCGGCGATTCGTCATTCGGGTTTGCCGTTTGATTAGTCATTAGACATTCGGAATTCGTCATTCTCGTACTTGCAGGACGACCATGACCTCTCGCGACTCTATACTTAAGCACTACAACGACCACCCGAACACGCCCGTGCTGATCCTCGGCGGCGGCGTCAACGGCGCGGGGCTCCTGCGGGAGCTCGCGCTCCAAGGCGTCGACTGCCTCCTCGTGGACAAGGCCGACTTCGTCGCCGGGGCGAGCTCGAAATCGTCGCGGATGATCCACGGGGGCCTGCGGTACCTGGAGAACCGCGAGTTCGCCCTCGTGCGCGAATCGCTCCTCGAGCGGAACCGGCTGCTCGAGAACGCCGCCCACTACGTCGCGCCCATGAAGACCACGATCCCGCTCTTCTCCCGGTTCGGCGGCCTCCTGCGCTCGGCTCTCATCTTCTGCGGCTTCTCGGTGCGGCCGGGAAGCCGCGGCTCCCTCGGCGTCCGGTTCGGCCTTTGGTTCTACGACTGGGTCACGCGCAAGAATCGCCGCACGCCGACGCATTTCCTTACGTCGCGGCAGGCATCCCTCCGTGAAATCCCCGGCCTGAATCCGAGGATCATCGCCACCGCCACCTACTGGGACGCCTGGATCACCCAGGCCGAGCGCCTGTGCATCGAGCTCCTTGCCGACGCGCGGCACGCCAACCCGAACTGCCGCGCTATGAACTACGTCCGCCCCGTCCGCACGGAGGGCGGCGCGGTCGTCCTTGAGGACCTGCCGAGCGGCAAGACGTTTACCGTCCGCCCGCGGATGGTCGTCAACGCGACGGGCGCCTGGGTCGACCGGACCAACGCGACGCTCGGCCTTCAGACGAGGTACATGGGCGGCACGAAGGGCTCGCACCTGGTGGTCGATTGCCCGGCCCTTCATAAGGCGCTCGGCGACCGCATGATCTATTACCAGCACGCCGACGGCCGCGTGTGCATCGTCTTTCCGTTCCTCGACAAGGTCATCATGGGCTCGACCGACATCCGGATCGACGATCCCGACGCGGCCGCGTGCGACGACCGGGAGATCGCGTACATGATGGAGACCCTGCGCGGCGTCTTTCCGGGGATCGAGATTCGCAGCGACATGATTGTATACGTCTTCTGCGGCGTGCGGCCGCTGCCGTCGAGCGAGGGGAAGGTCCTGGCGAACGTGAGCCGCGGCCACACGCTGGAGGTCCTCCCGGCCGAGGGCGGCCGCCCGTTTCCCGTCATCAGCCTCGTGGGCGGCAAGTGGACGACGTTCCGCGCTCTGGCGGAGCAGACGGCCGGCCGCGTCCTCGCGGCCCTGGGCCTCGCGCGGAAGGGCTCAACCGAGCACACCCCGATCGGGGGCGGGTGCGGCTTCCCCGCCGATGCGGCCGAAAAGGCCCGGTGGATCGCGCGGGTCGCGAAGGAGACGGGCCTGGCGGAAGCGCGCGTGGCGTCGCTCGCGCAGCGGTATGGCGGCTCGGCCGAAACGTACGCCCGGGGCGCGAGCGCCGAGGACGAGCGGCCCCTCCAGTCGCTCCCGAGCTACACGGTGGGCGAGATCCGGCGGATCGTCGCCGAGGAGCAGGTCGAGCACCTCTCGGACCTCGTCATTCGCCGCAGCCTCATCGCCTTGTTAGGCGAAGCACGCAAGGAAGTGCTCCGCGAGCTGGCCGACATCGCGGGCGCGGTGCTCGGCTGGGACGCGGACCGAAAGACGAAAGAAGTGGCGGCCACCCTCGCCGAAGTGGCCATCCCCATGTAGGCCGGGGCGAGCCCCGGCAAGTTGTTGTTTATTCAATAACAATAAGGAAGCCGGGGCGCGCCCCGGCCTACGTGATTTCCAGGTACTCCACCAGCGCCCCGTCCATCAGGAAGTACGCGATGCGGATACCGGGCGCGGCCTGCAAGGGGCCGACCTCGACCTTCTTGCCCTTGAGCGCCGCGTCCAGGTCGTCGACCTGCCAGGACGTGTGCGGCATCTTCGCGACGGCCGTCTTCGCCAGCGGGCTCTCAGGCTTGAAGCGGACCCACTCGATCTTGTTCGGGTCCTTCGACGGATCGGTGCCCCAGACCTTCAGGGACTCGAAGTACATTTCGCCCGGCTTCGGCTCCGTGGCCACCAGGCCGATGTGGTGAAACTTACGCATAGGCAGCTCCTTGCATGTAGGCCGCGGCGTGCCGCGGCATCTTGGTTACGGCGAGCGGCCCGCAAGCGGGCCGGCTAAATGTGAGCCGCGGCGCGCCGCGGCCTACTCTTTTCCCGCCCGCTTCTTCCGCTCCTGCCCCAGCGCGTCGGCGGCGATCATCGCATCGACGACGCTGTCCGAGGTGACCGTGAACGGATGGTTCTCGCACAGGGAACCCTTCCCCGCGCAGATGTCGCCGATCTTCTTCAGGCGGTCGCGCCCGATCCCCGCCAGGCGCAGGTCCGCGAACGTCACGGGCAGGCCGATCGCGACCTCGAAGTCCACGATCCGGTGCATCTCGGCTACCGGCATATCTTCATCCAGGCACAACTGGCTCACGATGCCGAAGCCGACCTCTTCGCCGTGCATCAGGCCGTGGCACTCCGGGAACGACGGGAGGCAGTTGGCGATCATGTGGGCCGTCGCGACGCCGCAGCTCTCGAAGCCCAGGCCCGACAGGAGCACGTTCGCCTCGATGCACTTCTCGACTGCCGGCGTCACGATCTTCTGCTCGACCGCGCGGCGAGCCTCGACGCCGTGCTCCATCAGGATATCGTAGCCGAGCCGCGCGAGGGCCATCGTCGCCTGGGTCGAGATGCCGCCCGCGAGGTTCCCCGCCCGCGTCTTGTAGGCGGCCTCGGCCTCGATCCACGTCGCGAGGGCGTCGCCCATCCCGGCGACGAACGCGCGGACCGGCGCCTCGGCGATCACCTGCGAGTCGACCAGCACGAGGTCCGGGTTCACGCCCCAGCTCTCGAAGCCGAGGCAGTTGCCTTTCTCGTCGTACCAGACCGTGTAAGAGCTGGTGGGCGAGTCGTTCGAGGCGATCGTCGGCACGGTGACCATCTTGATCCCGGCGGCCGCGGCCGCCGCCTTGGCGGTGTCGAGGGTCTTGCCGCCGCCGATGCCGACCGCCACGTCGGCGCCCTCCTGCTTCGCGATGGCCGCGACGCGCGCGACCTCGGCCTTCGTCGAGTCGCCCTTGAACTCCACGTCGATCGCCGCCAGGCCCGCCGCCTTGCAGCCGCCGAGGACCCGCTCGCCGACGATCGCCTTGACGCGGGCGTCCCAGAGGAGGAGCGGCCTTTTCCCGAGCGGCTTGAGATACGTGCCGATCTCGGCGAGGACGTTGCGGCCCTGGACGTAGCGGCGAGGGGCGATCATCACGGCGACCATGGCGAGTCTCCTATGGCTCGGGACGGGTGCAACGGTTCGCCTATTGTGGCGACGCGCCCGACAATCCGCAAGCGTCCTTTTCCGCGGCCCGCCTCGGCTTCGCTATGCAGACAAACAACGGCGTTGACCGCAAAAAACGCAAAGAGCGCAAAGGAAGGCAAGAGACAGGTATACAACAAAGACCCCCTAGGCGAGTGATGTGGTCTTTGCCGTTTACAGGCTTCCGCCGTTCTTTGCGCTCTTTGCGTTCTTTGCGGTTCCACGCCTCTTTTGCCTGCGGCTTCGTTGTGCACACGAACAGAGGAACAAGGCACGGCAGGATTGATTGACAGACGGCCTCCCGTGCGTCAATATCATGGGGTTCCCCGTCAAGGAGGGTCGTCGCCATGCGCACGCCTGCCGGTTCCGGGACCTCGCCCCAGTCTTCGCCACGCCTCGTGCTCACGCGCCGCCGGTTCCTGGCCGGCACGGTCGCGCTCGCGGCGGCGCCTTACATCGTCCCGGCATCGGCCCTCGGCGCCGGCGGCCGGGCCGCCCCGAGCGAACGGATCACCACCGCCTCGATCGGCATCGGCTCGCGCGGCACGGATCACCTCGGCGCGTGCCTCGGGCGCAGCGAGACGCAGGTCGTCGCCCTGTGCGACGTGGCCGACGCGAAGCGCCTCGACGCCAGGAAGAAGGTCGAGGCCCGCTATGCCGCCGACCTCGGCAAGGGCACCTACAAGGGCTGCTTCGACACGCCCGATTTCCGCGAGGTCCTCGCGCGGCCGGACGTCGACGTGGTCTTCATCGCCTCGCCGGAGAACTGGCACGCCCTGATGGCGGCCTCGGCCGTGCGGGCGGGCAAGGACGTCTACTGCGAGAAGGCGATGTCGCTCACCGTGGCCGAGGGCCGCGCGCTCGTCGAGGCCGTCCGCCGCAGCGGCCGCATCTTCCAGATCGGCACGCAGCAGCGGTCCGACCGCAACTTCCGCTTTGCGTGCGAACTGGCGCGGAACGGGTACCTCGGCAAGGTCCACACCGTGCGGGTCTCCGTGCCGGGAGGGCAGGCGCTGCCGAACGCGCCGCCGAAGCCGGTGCCGCCGGGCCTCGACTACGAGATGTGGCTCGGGCCCGCCCCGTGGACGCCCTACAACGACCTCAAGTGCTCGTTCAACTGGTACTTCATGGCCGACTACTGCAAGGGCTGGATCGAGTCGTGGGGCGTCCACCACATCGACATTGCTCTATGGGGCATGCCGAGCCTCATGGCCTCGACGCTCGATATCGAGGGGACGGCCGTCTTCCCGACCGACGGCCTTGCGAACTGCTCCTACAAGTGGGACATCGGCATGACGGCGGCCGACGGCCTCAAGGTCCGGTACACGGACGACTCGACCGCGCCGCACGGCGTCCGCTTCGAGGGCGACAAGGGGTGGGTCCACGTGGTGCGCGGCGGAATCCAGGCCGAGCCGGCGTCGCTCCTGAAGCTCAATCTCAGGCCCGCCGACGAGCACCTGTACGAGTCGAACGACCATCACGGGAACTTCTTCGAGTGCGTCCGGACGCGCCGTGATCCCGTCGCCCCCGTCGAGGGCGGCCACGCGGCCACGACGCTAACGCTGGTCTCCGACATCGCCACGCGCCTCGGCCGCAAGGTCACCTGGGACTGGCGGAAGGAGCAGTTCGTCAATGACGACGTCGCCAATCGCCTGCTCAGCCGCGCGATGCGCAGCCCGTGGACGATGTAGTGCCCGTGCCCTTGTTCCCTCTCCCCTTGAGGGAGAGGGTAGGGTGAGGGATGCTGTTGCCTTTGTGTGCCACGGGCTCTTGAGCCCGTGATCGTCATCGTGCCGTTGACCATGTGCGTTGACGTGCCGTTGACGTTGACGTCGTGTGCCACGGGTTGCTTGTCAACCCGTGATCTTCATCGTGCCGTTGACCATGTGTGTTGCCGTTGTACGCGTAAGCACAACACGCGCCCCGCAAGCGGGGCGGCTAACGAGGCCCATGCCATGAAACACGTGCTTCTCATCGGTGCGATGCTTGTGCTCGCAGCACACGCGGCCCCTGCCGCCGAACCCGCCGCCGACCTCACGGTCGACCAGGCCTTCGGCCTGTTGAAGGCGTGGGATTACGATCAGCCGCGTAAGCCCCTCACGCTCCTGGAGCGGCACATCGCGACCACGTCGGCCGATCCCGCAAAGAAGCGCGAGGTCGCCGACCGCCTCGTGGCCGTCATCGCCGACGCCCAGGCCACCGAGGCCGCCCGCCAGTGGGCGTGCCAGCAGGTGGCACTGGTGGCCGGCGATGCCCAGGTGTCCGCGCTCGTGAAACTCCTCGACGAGCCGAAACTCGCCGATGCCGCGCGCCGAGCGCTGGAAGGCATTCCCGGCGAGGCGTCGCTCGAGGCGCTGCGCGCGCTCCTGCCCAAGGCGAAGGGGGACCTCCTCGTGGGCGTCGTCAACTCGCTCGGCCAGCGGCGCGATGCGAAGTCCGTAGCCGCGCTCGCGGCCGTCCTCGGCGGCGCCGACCTTCGTGCTGCCGCCGCGGCCGCAATCTCGCTTGGCAAGATCGGAACGGCCGAGGCCGGCGAAGCCCTCGGGAAGACGCCCAAGGACGAGGAGAGCCGGAAGAAGCTCTCGGCCGCCATCGCCGACGGCGTGTTCCGCTGCGCCGAGCGCCAGGCCGCCCTCGGCAACACGGCCAACGCGGAGTCGTTCTATACGCTGGTCGCGCAGGAATCTCAGCCCGCGACTTACCGTATGGCCGCCATGGCCGGCCTCGTCCGGTGCGGCTCGGCGAAGGCCCTGCCGCTCGTCCTGGCGGCGCTCGCCTCGGACGACGCCTACGTGCAGGGCACGGCCGCGCGGCTCGCGCGCGATCTTCCTGGCGCGGAGGCCACGGCCGGGCTCGTGAAAGCCATGGGCACGCTCGACGCCAAGGGCAAGGTGCTCGTCCTCGGCGTCCTGGCGGACCGCGGCGACAAGTCCGCCGCCGGGGCCGTGGCGAAGCTTCTCGACGACAAGGACGACGCCGTGAAGACTGCCGCCGTGGCGGCGCTCGGCAGACTCGGCGACGCGTCGAGCCTTTCGCCGCTCGCGACGCTGGCCGCGGCCAACAATATGGGCGCGCGAAACGCGCTGGCGCGGCTGACCGGCGCGGACGTGGACGTCAAGCTCGTGGCCCTGGCAGGCGAAGGCGATGCGGCAGTGCGGGCAGAATTCTTGCGCGCCATCGGCGCCCGGCGCAGCCCGCTCGCCTCGGGCACGCTCCTCAAGGCCGCCGCCGACGCCGACGACAAGGTCCGCGCGGCCGCGCTCGAGGCCCTGGCGGCCGGCGGCGGGCCCGACGCGTACGACGCGACGATCCAACTACTCTCGGCCGCCAGGACGCCGGCCGACCTGGCGGCCACTGAGAAAGCAGTGGTGGCCATCGGCAGCCGCATGGAGCCGTCTACAAACCCAGCGGGCCACGTCACCTTGCTGCTCACGGGGGCATCGGATGCCGTCAAGCCCGCCGTGCTCCGCATCCTCGGCAACTTCGGCGGCCCGGACGCGCTCAAGGCCCTCCAGCCCGCGCTCGGCGACGCCAACGCTGCCGTCGCCGACGCCGCCGTCCGGGCGCTCGCCGGCTGGCCCGACGACTCCGCCGCGGCGGATCTCCTCAAGGTCGCGAAAGACTCGCCGAACGCGACGCACCGCAGCCTCGCCCTGCGCGGGTACCTGCGCTTGGCACGCGAGGCGAAGGAAAGCGGCGCGCGACTCAAGATGCTCGACGCGATCCGCCCGATGGCCACGACGGTCGACGCGAAACGCATGCTCCTCGGCGGACTTTCGGAGGTGGCCGATCCGGGGGCGCTCGGCCTCGCCATCGGGTTCATCGACGACAAGGACGTGCACGCCGAGGCCATGGCCGCCACGCTGAAGGTCGGCCAGGCGCTGGCGAAGACGGACCGCGCGGCCGTTCAGGCGGCGGCGAAGAAGCTGGCCGACGCGGCCAAGGACAAGGACGTCACCGACCTGGCCGAGGCCCTCCGCAAGGAGGCGGCGAAGCCGCAAAGCACGGGAGGCGGAACGGAGATGCTCGCGTACGACAAGGCCCGGTCGGAGGCCCTGAAGAAGGACCTCGCCAAGCGGGGCCCGAAGGGTTACCGCCTCGCGTGCTACCTCGACTGCGGCCCGGACGTCGAGGACGGGACGAAGGGCGGGCCGACGCTGCGGGTCCTTGGCGGCCAGGTCCATCTCTGGCCGGGGGCCGAGAACGAAGGCCGCTTCGGCACCGTCGCCTTCGGCCCGCAGGAGATCGCCTTCGAGGTCACGGGCCTCGCGCCAAAGCGGGCGTACCAGGTCGGCTTCACGTGGTGGGACTACGACCACGACACGCGCGCCGAGTCGGTCTGGATGGCGACCGCCAAGGGCGAGCGGGAGACGAAGGTCGTCGACAAGACGCCGCTGCCGAGCCACGTCAAGGGCGAACTGCCCGCGGAAAAGACGCTGGCGGTGCCGCGCGAACTCTCGGCGACCGGCGCGGTCCGCATCGCGTTCCGTTGCGAGACCCCTCCGAACGCCGTCGTGTGCGAGCTGTGGCTGTGGGAGAGCGAGGCGGAATCGGATGCGCCGGCCGCCGCGGCGCCGGCCGAGAAGCCTTCGCTCCCGCCCCCGGCCGCGGGAAAGGCCGAGAAGCACATTCTCGTCGTGACGGGCATCGAGTACCCGGGCCATCCGTGGCGGCAGACCGCGCCGGCGCTGGCCGAGATCGTCGCCAAGGACCCGCGGATGGACGCCCGCGTCGTCGAGGACGCGACGCTCCTGGAGTCGCTGGACCTCGGCAAGTATGACGCGATCATTCTCAACTATATGAACTGGGAGAGGTCCGACGCCGGCCCCGAGGCCCGCGAGGGGCTGCGGAAGTTCGTCGACAGCGGCAAGGGCCTCGTCCTCGTCCACTTCGCGTGCGGCGCGTTCCAGGGGTGGCCGGAGTTCGTGAAGATCGTCGGGCGGATCTGGGGCCCGAAGGCGCGGCCGCACGATCCTTTCGGCAAGTTCCGCGTCGACATCACGGCGCTCGATCACCCGATCACCAAGGGCCTCAAGCCCTTCGACACCGAGGACGAGCTGTACACGTGCCTCGTGGGCGACACACCGATCCAGGTCCTCGCCACCGCCAAGTCGAAGGTCGACAGCAAGGACTACCCGATGGCCTTCGTGGTCAGCTACGGCAAGGGGCGCACGTTCCACTGCGTCCTGGGCCACGACGCCAAGTGCATCCAGAACCCGCCGGTGGCGGAGTTGTATCGCCGGGGGACGGCGTGGGCGGCGGGGCTCACACCGTAACGGCAGTGCGGAGTGCGGAGTAAACGGCACGGCAAGGCGCAGCGCCTCGTTAGCCGCCCCGCTTGCGGGGCGCGTGTTGTGCTCGTGCGTACAAAGTCGACGCACGTGGTCAACGACACAGTAACGATCACGGGTTGACAAGCAACCCGTGGCACACAGGGTCAACGGCGCGGCAACGCACCGAAATACAAGGGGACCTCACATGATCGAGATCGGAATCGCCAGCGACAATTTCCGCCACGAGGACCGGAGCTGCGCCTATGTCTACAAGTGGTGCAAGGACCACGGCTGCAGAATCGTCGAGATCAACACCGTGGACGGCCAGGACTTTTTCGAGGGTCTGGGCTTCTCGCCGGCCATCTCGCTCGGCTGCGACGCCGTCGCCCTGAAAGACGAGCTGAAGAGCTACGGCCTCAAGGTCAGCCAACTCGACTGCCACTACGCCCTGCACCGCTGGCAGTCGATCCCCTACATGATCCGCGGCATCCAGGTCGCCCGGACGATCGGCTGCCCGTACATTGCGACGACCGACGGGGCCGAGGTGCCGAAGGGCATGACGCTCGGCCAGGTCTTCGAGCGGGCGGTCTACCACCTGAAGGAGGCCCTCGTCGTGGGCCGGACGCACGGCATCGGCATCAACATCGAGCCGCACGGCCCGCTCACGACCAACCTGAAGCTCATGGTCAAGCTGATGAGGACGATCGACGACCCGCTCCTCGGCGTCAACTTCGACACCGGCAACACGTTCATCTCGGGGAACGACCCGGTCGCGATGACGAAGGAACTCCTGCCCTGGATCAAGCACTTCCACGTCAAGGACGTGGCGCCGGAACTGAAGAAGAACATCGGCAAGGACACCGGCATCGCCGCCAGCGAAGTGTACGTCGGCCAGGGGATCAACGCGGATAACATTCGCCGCATCGTCGCGGTGCTGAAGAAGGCCCGGTGGAGCGGCGTCATGTCGCTCGAAACGAAGGGCGAAGCCTCGACCGCCAAGAGCGTCGAGTGGATGCGCCAGGTGATTAAGGTTTCTTGACAACACATTTCGCCGGCGAGCTTGCTCGCCGCTCGCCTCTTGAACGAGGAGCGCCAAGATGAAACTCGGCTTTCACACCGACGCGTTCAACACGGCCTACGCCGGCTTCGAGGCGTGCCTGAAGTGGGCGCAAAAGAACGGCGTCCACTGGATCGAGTGCGGCCTCATCGACGGCGTGAGCTGGATCCACGGCCTCGGTTACCAGCCGCACGTCGCCCTGTACGAGGACCCGGCGCTGCTGCGGCGGAAGATGGACGGCTACGGCGTGCGGTTCTCGCAGGTCGACGCGGCGTTCCCCCTGTCCGGCAAGGACGGGCCGGCGCGAGGCATCCCGTACGTCCAGAACGCGATCCGCTGGGCGAAGCTCATCGGATGTCCGTGCGTCGATACGACCGACGGCATGCACAAGCCGCAGGGCCTCGATGACGCCGCGGCGATGGCCCTCATGAAGTTCTGCTACGGGCAGATTCTGGAGGTGGCCGAGGCCCACGGCGTCACGGTCAACATCGAGCCGCACGGCTACTTCACGACGCGGCCGGCGATGATGGCCCGGATGCTCGACTTCGTCGACAGCCCGTATCTTCGCATGAACATGGACACGGGGAATACGTTCATCGCCGGGCAGGACCCGGTGAAGTTCCTGCGGCGCTTCCTTAAGCGCGTGAGCCACGTCCATGTGAAAGATGTTTCGCGCTCGCTGGCGGCCGCGACGCGCGGGAAGCAGACGGGTATCGCCGTCAGCCAGTGCGCGATCGGCGACGGCGTGAACGCGAAGAACATCCGCCGGTGCCTCGAAATCCTCCGCGACGCGGGCTACGCCGGCACGCTCAGCATGGAATGCGAGGGCCAGGGCGGCCCGATGATCGAGCGGTCGCTGGCGTGGATGCGCAAGACGCTCGATCAGTTGAAGATCCCGGTTCAGTAGAGACCGAAAAGACGAACGGATGGGGAACCGCAAAGAACGCAAAGAGCGCAAAGAACAGCAGGAGCTGGACAACAGCAGGGCTCTTTGACGTTTCCCGGCCTCTTGCCTTTCTTTGCGCTCTTTGCGTTCTTTGCGGTCAAACAGCCTTTTTATGCCTGCATGGAAGGATGGCTCGCATGAAACTTCTCGTGTGCATGCTTATCATCGGACTCGCGGCCGCCGCCCCCGCCCGCGCCGCCGACACGGCCGCCGCGGCGAAGAAGAAGATCGTCTTTCTCCCCGGCCCGCCGAGCCACGGCTACGGCGACCACGCCCACCCGGCCCAGTGCGAGTACCTCGCGAAGCTTCTCAATGAGAACGTGCCGGCGGTCGAGGCGGTCGTCCTCAAGGACGGCTGGCCAAAGGACCCGGCGGCGCTCGAGGGGGCCGCCGCGATCGTCGTGTCGGGCGATGGCGGCGGCGTGATCCCCGGGCATC
>Ga0209777_10001568_pt1 | contig 32497 bp, 31 predicted proteins | sample FrelakmetHBP12HB_FD_187147 | JGI IMG/M metagenome (GOLD analysis project Ga0209777, IMG submission 187147) | Freshwater lake sediment microbial communities from the University of Notre Dame, USA, for methane emissions studies -HBP12 HB (SPAdes)... | ecosystem: Environmental > Aquatic >... | reverse complement strand
GGGTTATGCAGAGTACGCTCTCTGCCTTTTGGCTTGCCTCACGATAGGCATCGAGGAAGTCGCCTGCCGACGGAGTTGAGGTGGTGGGAAGGTCTTTCTTTCGGCGCATGATCTTGTAGACTTCGCCGGGGCTTATATCAACTCCATCGCGAAGGCTTTTGCCCTTATAGACTATGTAAATGGGGACCACGCTGATATCGTATTTCTTTATGAGCTCAGTCGGCAGGCAACAGGTGCTATCTGTGATAACAGCTACTTTTCTCACTGGTGCCCTTCCTATAAAGATAAAGCCAGCGGTCGGACTTGAACCGACGACCGGCGGTTTACGAAACCGCTGCTCTGCCACTGAGCTACGCTGGCATCTGAAGCTAACTTTCAAAAAGTTGGCGTTAATTTGGCGTTAATTTTTTGGACTACCCCTGCGGGCAGTACCTCGTCCAGCAGCGCCATAGCGTCCTCTTGCATGCCGTCGATTATATGAGAATAGGTGTCCATTGTAAAGGCTACTGAGCTGTGTCCTAAAGCCTCGGAGATAACTTTAGGCTTTGCCCCACGTAGTAACATAAGACTGGCGAACGTATGCCGCAGGTCATGGAATCGTACACCCTTTAATCTCGCCCTTGCTACTATTCTACTGAAGGCATGGGTTAGAACACAAGGGTCTATTGGCTTGCCTTCAACATTGGAAAAGACGAGGGAGTCTAGGGTAAGGGGTTTCCCTAGCAATAGGAATAGTCCTTCACGCTCTGCCCGGTATCCTTTAAGGAATAGGGCCAGTTTGGGGGTCATGGCGACACGGCGTCGACTGTGGCTTGTCTTAGGTTCTTTGAACTGGCATACCCCACGCCTCTTGTATAGCACCTGGGAAACCGATATTGAGAGCATATCGAGGTCAACATCCCTCCACCGCAAGCCCAGTAATTCAGCCTGTCTGAGTCCCGTGCTCAAGGCGGTATAGATAGCGGGGTAGTAATCGCTATCCTTCGCCATGTCGAGCAGGACTTCAACCTCACTGGGAGTCATGGTGCGCATGGCCTTCTTACGTGGTGAAGGTGGGTCAGCCATCTCAGCGGGGTTTCGGCCTAAATAGCCTTGTCTGACGGCGAATTTTAGGGACTGAGATAGCACCCGGTGATGATGGTGCACCGTCCGGGGGGATAGCTTCTCGCAAGCCTGACCATAATATTTCTGAATCGCCTGCGGGTGAAGGTGTTTTAATTGAAGCTGTCCCAGGGCGGGTATTAAGTGGTGCTCTATTATTGACTGGTAACCGTCCAGTGTGCGCGGTGAGCAGTTTGTTTTGACATAGCCCTCTAACCAGTTGTGAAGATGCTCTGCCACTGTAAGACGACCTGACGGGGCATATATACCCTTTTCGAGGTTGACTAATAGCTCATTCAACCTCTTTTGGGCGTCTGATTTACGACCGTGTATAGTCTCGAAGTGGCGGCGGTACTTGCCGTCAGGGCCAACGCCTGCGTATATTTGAACTTGCCAGGAGCCTCTACCTTTTGACCTTATGTGCCCTCTCATTATGTCCTCCCTTTTCACACTGTTTTGATTATCCCGATCTTTATGCCGGACATAATTCACATCTAGTGAGTAGAATCACAGGCCGAAGTCTGAGTTCCTCAAGCATTTCCTTAAATTCTCGAGCCTTCGTCACTATCCTACTAATCATGAGTTCCAGCTTTCTTCCCCTGGCACTCCGAGTGATGTCATCTACGACGAGACTACATAACTTTACCACATCATCATACAAAGAAGGGTCGGGAAGAGAAATTTGCGCAGAAACCCCTACTATGCTGAATACAATCACCCTACCTTCTCTTTTTAGCGAAGTTTGAATATTAGATTCTGGTTTGTCTTTCCCTTCTGTCCAGATTGACCATATATACATAAGAACGACATCAGCTAAGGCCTTAACGTAATCAATATTGCCCTTGTCTCTCTCTAGTATCTCCATCAGCCTGGGCTCCTTTTTGTGGCAATTACCTACGACCTTGAGTGTCTCTTTTTCAAGGTCAGCAAGAGCTTCAATACATTCGTTCCAATACGTCTTCCAATCATCAAGGATATCCCACCGTACCTTGTTTCGGGTATGCTGTTTTAATGATTTGAGAAGTAACTTGTTGCGGCGAATGATCTGCTGTTCACTCCTATCATTTTCGGGTCGCGCGCCTTCAAAATAAAGCTCTCTTAGGTCTTCTTCATAATCCTGCTGCAATATTTTCCCGAGCACAGAATCTACATTATTCTTACGAGAAGTATATGTCGGCACATTAATACCATTCACCAAAGCGTCCGCAAGTGTAATTAGGCTATCAATGTGCAAGCGGAACTCTACGGCGGTAACATGCATACGTGCCTGTTGCAACTGGACAAGCGATTGTTTCTGCTTCCAGCTCTCGTATGCCCGTTTCGCAATCCGTCTCTCGACACCCGTTTGCTCTCCGATTTCTCGCCAGCTTGTTGACTTTATTGATTCTCGTAGTCTTATTATTTCGTCAAGCTCCTCGCTGGTTGGTTCTTTACGCCCCATGTTACCTCCTGTGCCAATATGACACTTAATATTATATCATGGGCCTAATTATATGTCCATAATAAGCTAAATAGACCAAATATAAATGTTGTGATAGTTTAGTTAGTAGAGACACGAAAAGTTCATAGGGAGGTGATAACAATATGGAAAAGGATGACGCACTAGCTTTCAGTGTTGACGAAGCACGTATGCGCCTCGGCCTAAGCCGTGGACTTATTTACGAGGCAATCAGGCGAGGGGAAATCCCGAGTCTTCGGATTGGCAAGCGCATTCTCATACCACGCGCTGCGCTACAACGCCTTTTGGATGGGAAACGGAATCCATCTCGAGAATCTGCAGGGTTGAAAAATGAGTGAGAAGCTCCTTCAAGCGAGTTTTCCACACCTTGAAGAGCCAAAACTCCAAGAGGACGGGCGCTATAGTGCTTGGTGCCTTTTCCATGACGACGGCCACGGTAAGCTGCCGCATGCGCCTGATCTATATGTTGATGCTAGCGGCTATCGGTGTTATGCATGCGGAGCACACGGCTCGCTCCGAGACTTAGCGAAGAAACTGGGCGTCGAGTACACAGAACCAGATCGACGGCATACAGCTTTCGAAGAATTGCTGGGCCGGGGCATCAAAGAGGAAACACTCTTGCACTTCGGAGTCCGCGAGGGTGAATCAGGGGATCTGTTTATCCCTATACGCGATGAAGCCGATGCGGAGATTGCGACCCGTATCCGCGCTGCCAGCGGCAAAAAGCTCTGGCCCAGACGCGAGGTCGATCCGCGTCGGGCGGATATCCTTACTGATTGGGAACGCATCCGGACGGCTAAGACTGCTGTCCTGGTGGCAGGAGAGACAGATTTCCTGGTCACGTGGCAGGCTGGCTACCCGGCAGCTACGTTCCTCCACGGTGAGGGAACCGTCAAACCGGAAGCAGTTTAAGTTATGAAGACCTATCTTGAACCCAGCGAGATAAAGCTGCTGATAGATGAGGCTACTAACCTCCGAGATAAGTTGCTGATTCGTCTTCTATTTCATCTTGGTTGTAGAGTAAGTGAGGCTTTGGCTCTAACCGTCCAGGATATAGACTACGACCATGGTACTGTCACCATACAGCACCTGAAGAGCCGTCTCAGGTTGTTTTGTCCGGAGTGCGAAGCAAGGTTGAGCGCAAGCCATACGTTTTGCCCCAAGTGTGGCAGCAAGGTTACAGGAACCTTAACCGAGCAACAAGAACACCGCCGGCAGAGGGTGTTGCCTTCCGACCCCGAGACACTGGCCATACTGAAGGAATACATTGAGCGTGGTGGCCCAGTAACGCGCGGCGGGAAAAGTCTAATCTTTGGCATCAACCGCCACCGTGCCTGGCAGATTGTGAGGGAATGCGCTGATAAGGCAGGGTTACCTCGTCTGATAAATCCCGAGACCGGCAAAGCCCGTGGCATCAGCCCTCATCGTCTCAGGGACGCTTTTGCCGTCCACGCCGTAAAGGTCAATGATTCAGGGGATGGTCTCAGATTACTTCAAGAACACCTAGGACATGCTAGCTTCAATACAACCGCCAAATACAGGAAGGTAGCTGGCGAGGAGCACCGACAGTGGTATGAAAAACTTTGGGGCAAGGAGAGATAGCTCGTGGTAGAACTACTGAAGCCCAGAAGGGGTGGCTCCCTGCGTCCCTTCGGCTGTTGCCGGTTCATCAAAGAGTTACTTCTGGGAAATGGACCTTTAGGGTTCACCTCACATAGACCCGGCCACTGGTGCTCCACAGGCCGACATCTTCTACCAATACATGACCTCTTTTCTCCGAGCCATTGCTCAGGCCAGGGCTACCAGAGAAGATAAGTGGGAGGCAAGGCGCGTGAGACGATGTTTTCACTTTACAGAAAATCTAGGCCACTCTACCCTGGAAATGACAAGGCATTACACGGAGTTGGCTGATAGCGACGTGGAGGTAAAGCAAAAGGCTTGTTCACCAGCGGACATGCTCCGTTTAAGGGGCTGAGCATGTTTGGTGACGGACCAACGCAAGTACTTATATAGATCAAGGAGGTAAAGAAAGGTAATGAGTGAGGAAAGTACATGTACTTTGAAGTATGCAATCAGTGGGCAATTGCCTTGCTGGCAACTATGTATGTGAGGAGACGAGTAGTGAGAAAGTCAAAGCAAATCTGTCCGGGTGACACTTTTGCTTCAAAAAATGCACAAAATGCACCCTTATTTACATCAATTCATTAAGGAGAGGAGCCAACATATGATTCCAAATATTCTTCGCAAGCTGTTCCGAAGACGACACGGATACCCCCCAAAGCGGGATGAATTTGGACAATCAGCACGCAAAAGGGCACTTCAGGCCTTTGAGCGGGGACGGAGTCCAGAGCAGGTGGCCAGCGAAACGGGCATAAGCCTCAAAACCGCTCGTCGTTATTTCTATAGCTCGAAAAAGTTACCCAGTGGGTTGGAAGCACAATATTCTATGCTTAAATACTTGCTTAAACATAGGCCAGTTTTTAAACAGCGATTCGTAGAAACAATAGCTCACAAGCGTGGAATGTCAGTACCTGAAGTAACAGTACGTCTGCAAAGGCCATGGGGATTGAAAGAACTCCTCATGGGCAAGTGGCCAGATTACATAGACGAGAAAAGGCAAAGAGAGGCTCAGGCCAATATTGATGCTGCGCTCGACTTCGTTAGACTTATGGAATCATGTGGAATGTCACCAGAAGAACTCAGGCTGAAGGTCCAAGAATCAATGAAGAGAGCTCTTAATAAAAGACGTGCTGAACAAACAGAACAACAAAGTAAGCCTGATCATAGTGAAAAATAGCAGATTAGAACTGCCGGCACTCTAATCCAAAGTAATGCTGATAAATTCCACTTTTTCGGAGCGTTTTCAAAGCTGTAATCGGCACCTTGTTTATTAGATTCTTAAAGAATCAGGTCGATAACATCCCAGGAAAGCCATGAGGGCCTGCATTGGCAAGACCTCTCTTCAAAAAAGGATGTGACACATTCTGCCAAAGTCTGCAGTTTACCCATCTGCGCTTAACGATGTAACCGACTGTTGGACAAGAGTATAGGCAACCGATTTTTCCTGATAACCAAGTGGGAAGTACCACCGAGTACGCCCGCCCTAAATCTGCACAAAGTAATGCAGGTATTGACATCAGCACCACCAAGTAGGTGCTAAATTCGATTCAAGAATTCTAGAAACCCCGGCTCCAGTCACGATTTCTGTTGTTTGTCGATACCGTTTGGCTACGGCTGCTTAAAATTCTATTGATCTTACTTTCATTTTTCGGGGGAACTGGTTCGAGAATGGGGGATAGTTTAATAAGCCACATGAGTAAGACGAATGCACTATAGGGTGGTGGCGGTGGAGATGTCTGACTATCCGTGCTATACTGTATTGCAGAAATTCAGCACCATTAGCCCTTCTTCAGGGACGAGTTGTTCGGCAGAATCCCTCGACTTTTTCAGGGAGAACTATTTAGTTTAATAATCAAGAAGGGGGAACTACATAGCAACTGTGACATCAGCATGCAGCTGAGACCTTATCAAGCACTGGTTTACTTTTCCCCAACTATATCCTTCATGAAGTGTGAAAAGTCTATGAGGCGACATGGTCCTTAGGAGCAGCGACACCAAAATTACGGTGATTATAGGAATCGACGATGGATTTTAGCCTCACAAAAGAACAGCAGGCGTTTCAGCAGGAGGTGTGTGGCTTCCTAACCAGAGAGCTACCTGCGGACTGGATGGAGCGCGGGGTACTAGATGTCGAGAGCGCTCAATCAGATAGCTTCTTTCGGTCGATGGCACGCAAGCTGGGTTGGAAGGGTTGGTTGTCTCTGACCTGGCCCAAAGAGTACGGCGGGCAAGCCTGCACACAGATCGAACAGCTCATCTTGAGCGAAGAAATTGCCTACCACGGAGGCAACGAGGCACCCGGGGTAAATATCATGGGTTGCAAGATGCTGGCCCCGACCCTCCTGCTTTACGGGACCGAGGAGCAAAAGAAGCAGCATTTGCCGGGGATAGCCAAGGGAGAGGTAATGTGGTGTGAAGGGTTCAGCGAACCAGGGGCCGGCTCTGACCTAGCCTCACTGCAGCTTCGCGCCGTCGAGAAGGAGGGCTGTTATGTCATAGATGGGCAGAAAACATTCATTTCACACGCCCATCGCGCTGACTGGTGCTTCTTCCTGGCCAGGACCGATCCCGAGGCAGTGCCGAAGCACAGGGGAATTAGCTTCTTCCTCGTTGACCTCAAGAATACCTCAGACATCACCATTCGCCCTTTGATAAACCTGGCCAATGTCCACTCGTTTAATGAGGTCTTCTTTGACGGCGTTCGAATTCCCAAGGAGAACATGGTGGGCGAGAAAAACCGCGGGTGGCGTGTGGCGCTGGTGGTGTTGAACTTCGAGAGGTCCGGGATCGAGCGGCCGGCATGGGGTAGGCGGCTCTTCGAGCAGTTGGTGCAGTATGCCAAAGAGACAAAGCGCGGTGGCATACCTCTGGCTCGAGACCCGATAATTCGATATGAGCTAGCTGAGCTGGCCATTGAGACTGAAATATCGAGGTTGTTCTGCTATCGTGTGGCCTGGTTGCAGAACCAGGGGCTCGTCCCGACCTATGAGGCATCTGTTTCCAGGGTCTATGGTGCTGAGTTGGTTCAGCGCATCACCCGCGTTGGGTTGCAGATTATGGGTCTTTATGGGCAGCTTGAGCCTGTCTCCAAGTGGGCTCCGCTTGCTGGATTAATGGAGCGAGAGTATCTGCATTGCCTTGCGCTGACAATAGCCGCAGGTACGTCCGAGGTGCAGAGGAATATCATAGCCATCAGAGGATTTGGGCTACCGCGCTGAAAGTAGAAAAAAGTAGAAAGGAGAATAGGAAAAAGGATGACGGAGGCAGCATTAGCGGGCCTTAAAGTAGTGGAGTATGCTCACTTTGTCTCCGGCCCTTACTGCGGCAAATTGCTGGCCGACCTTGGGGCAGAGGTAATCAAGATCGAAGAGCCCGGGATCGGCGACGAGGCGAGAAGAAGAGCCCCCTTCCCAGGCGACATCCCGCACCCGGAAAGAAGCGGACTCTTTCTTTACCTCAATACCAATAAGTTAGGCATAACCTTAGACCTTAAAAATCCGAAGGGCAGAGAGATTTTCAAGAAGCTGGTTAAAAAATCAGATGTCTGCATCGAGAATAACCCGCCTTCAGTGATGGCAGAGCTTGGCTTGGACTACGAAAGCCTGAAGCAAATAAACCCAAAGCTGATTATGACCTCTATCACTCCTTTCGGGCAGACAGGGCCATATAAAGACTATAAGTCATACTATCTCAATACCTTTCATGGCAGTGGCGAAGGATACCTGTTGCCGGCCGGGCTCGGTTGGGTGCTCTACCCCGACCGAGAACCGATAAAGAGTGGAGGCTTCATTGGCGAGTACGACATTGGTCTGGCCGCTGCCATAGCCACTTTGGGCTCGTATTACTGGAGCCACGCAAGCGGCGAGGGGCAATATGTCGATATCTCAGGGACAGAGGTATTGGCGGGGCTGATGCGGTATGAGTTCGCCCCATATAACGACGGCTGGGTCGTGAACAGGGCGAGTTGGGCACTTCCTATCGGGGGACTGGTGCAGTGCAAGGACGGCTTTGCTGAGTTGATGCCACTGATGGAAAACATGTATAAGGGTCTTCTCGAAGTGATCAACCCTGAGTTGGCGAAGGAGGAAAAGTATCAATACTCGAACATAATGCTAAGCTACGCTCGTCCTGTCGGAGGTGAGGGTGATGATGCTCGGCAGAGCCTTAAAGACATCATCGAAGAATGGGCGCTCAAGCATACCAAGGAAGATATCTATCATCAGCTTCAGGCAAAGGGCTGTGCTGCCGGCATAGTTGCCACACCGGAGGATGTACTGAATTCCAAGCAGCTACAGGAACGGGGATTCTTTGTGGAGATCAATCATCCCAACACAGGCAAAATCAAATACCCGTCAACGCCCTGCAAATACTCCAGAACGCCCTGGCAGGTGCGTCGGCCCGCCCCTCGCCTCGGCGAGCACACTGAGGAGATCCTGCGCCACCGAATAGGCATCTCGAAAAGCGAGCTGGTAAGGTTGAGAAAGCAAGGAGTGATTTAAGAAAGGAGTGCAGCAATGAACAAGGCTGCGCTGGATGGGATAAGAGTCGCTGATTTCACCACCGGTTTGGCTGGCCCTTTTGGCACGCAATTCTTGGCATGGATGGGAGCAGAGATAATCAAGATAGAAAGCATGAAGCACAGTAGCCTGCTGAGGCAGACTGCTGAAGTACGGTTCATCAACACCAACTTAGCTAAGTTGGGCATGACTTTAGACCTGAGCCAGCCCCGAGGGCTTGAGCTCACCAAGAGAATAATAGCTATAAGCGACGTTGTAGTTGAGAGCTTCCGCCCAGGTGTAATGGACAAACTAGGTTTAGGTTATGAGGTGGTTAAACAGATCAAGCCGGATATCATCATGCTCTCTTTATCCGGCTTCGGTCAGACCGGGCCAGAAGGGCACTACCGCACGTGGGCCAGCATCTTCGGGGGCATGGGGGGACTCACCCACTTAACAGGCTATCCTGATGGCATACCTTGCAATGAGAGAGGCGCCAACGATACCCGAGGAGGGCAGTTCGCTGCCTTCTCTGTGCTCGCTGCCCTTTGTTACCGTCAGAAGACTGGCCAAGGGCAACATTTAGACCTCTCAGTGCGTGAAGTTGTCAGTTGCCATATCGGCGATGCGTTGCTGGACTATACTATGAACCGCAGGGACCAGGGGCGCAAGGGCAATCGCGACGATTTCATGGCTCCCCATAACTGCTATCGCTGCCGAGGCGAGGACAAGTGGGTAAGCATCGCTATCGCCACCGAGGAAGAGTGGAGACCCTTATGTCAAGCTATTGGGAAGCCAGAGTTGATACAAACTGACAGGTTCTCCAATGCTTACCTTAGATGGCAAAACCAGGATGAACTCGATAAAATTATCGCCGACTGGACGCTAAATCATAGCCACTATGAGGTGATGGATATTCTTCAAAAAGCAGGTGTGGCTGCTATGCCCTCGCTAAACTGTGAGGAGGTTTACACCAATCCCCACTTCAAAACCCGGGGCTTCGTCACAGAAATCGAGCATCCCGAGCGGGGGAAGCAAGTGGTTACTGGCCCTCCATGGAAGCTGTCGGTAACATCAAACAAGATAGGAACCTCACCTACGTGGGGGCAGCACAACCGCTACGTCTTGGGTGAGTTGTTGGGGTTATCCCGGGAAGAGATCTCCAAGCTGGAGGAGGAGCAGATAATCTACTAGCGCTTTTTGGATGACTTCTTGCTCATCTTGCGCCGGAACACTTCCAGCCTCTGCTTAAGTCCCTTGCATAGAGCGGCCCAATTACGTCAAGACTTGCGTATAATCACATCCCTGGGAAGTGCCTCCAGGATCCTAATAGCATCCTCAACCAGCTCATCGATAACCTGCTTGGCACTCTTCAACCCTTTGAGCATACCGCATACTTGCCCTGCCGGGCCACCCAAGTACTCGGTCTTGCCTTTTCTCCTGAGGCCCTCTAGAAGATCGGCTATGAGGATACTCTGGAATGGCATGGGAAGGGTAGGCACGCCATCCTTCTCCCAAATATCAATCAACTTATTAGGGAGAACAGAGCGTAAGGTCTTGCCACTAATTATTCTTGTGATCTTGGTATCTTCTTCGGTGGCTTCCAGGATCTTGCGCTTAAGGTTGTCAATCTCCACCTGGCTTCTCTGCCCAATTTCGACGTGTTCGACGCCAGCCTCATGGGTGACAACAAAAGCAGTCCCCACCAAGACACCAACAGCGCCCAAAGCTAGAGCCGCGGCAACCCCTCTGCCATCCCCTACGCCCCCAGCAGCTACCACCGGTGTTGGCGACACAGCATCCACCACTTGGGGAACAAGCGCCAAGGTGCCTATCCTGCCGGTATGTCCCCCAGCTTCATGTCCCTGGGCCACTATAATGTCCACCTGCTTCTCAGCCTCCCGCCGGGCGTTTTTAACATTACCCACCATCCCAATTAGCTTCGTTCCTACGGCATGGGCATCAGGTACCACCCAAGCCGGACTGCCTAACCCACAGAACAGCACAGGTACCCTCTCCTCCAATACTACCTCAACCTGTCTCCTGGGTAGGTCAGTCGTTAAGCTTGTCTCCCAACGCCATTTTATGTCGTCTACGCCAAGCTCCTTCCTCAATTTCTCCACATAAGCCACCTGCTGCGCTGGCAATAGACCTTGTAAATCAAGCATCGTCCCCGACGTAGGAAGCCCGGCTGGAAGCAATATATCCACTCCGAAAGGCTTATCAGTGAGCTCTCTCGTTCTCCTTATCCAATCCCGTATTTGCTCAGGGGTCAAGTGAGTTACTCCCAGGACACCCATCCCACCTGCATTGGACACCGCGGCAGCGAGAGTGGGGCCAGCAACGCTGCCCATGCCAGCAAGGATGATGGGATACTCGATGCCAAGCAGGTCACATAACTTGGTGTGAAGGACTTTCTCAACCATTCCTTTCCTCGCTCTCGGCTTTTTGAAAGTCTCTATATAATAAATTCAGGAAGCTCTGACTCCTAGTCCAACAAAAAACCGGTTTCCAAACCGGTGAGTTTCTTTGCTATTCAACCCAAATAGCTCTCCGAACAGACGACCGCTCACCCTCCCAAGTAGGCCTTTTTTACATATTCACTGGTAACTAAGTCTCTTGTATCACCCTCCAGCACAATTTTACCTGTTTCCAATACATAGCCCTTTTGGGCAACCGCAAATGCCAGCCGAACATTCTGCTCCACCAAGAGGACAGTGGTTCCGTTCTGGTTGATACGTGCAACAATTTTGGCAATTTCGCTGCACATTAATGGCGATAACCCCAGGGATGGCTCGTCCATCAGAAGAAGCTTCGGTTTGGTCATCAAGGCCCGCCCGATAGCCAACATCTGCTGCTCACCGCCACTCAAGCTGCCTGCCATTTGCTTTCTTCTTTCCTTCAACCTGGAGAAGGACTCGAAAATAGCCTCTAAGTCCTGGCTCAGCTTTTTCCTATCTTTTCGCAGATAAGCTCCCATTTGAAGGTTCTCCAAAACCGTCATCTGCGGGAAAATTCTTCTCCCCTCAGGGACTAAGCCAATGCCCCTTTCAATAATTTTTCGAGTCGGTATTCCGTCTATTCTCTTACCTTCAAACCATATCTCTCCCGATATCGGCGGTTTTAAGCCACATATAGCCCTTAAGGTTGTACTCTTGCCAGCGCCATTGGCGCCAACAAGGCTTGCTATCTTTCCCTCCTCAACCCCAAGGGAAATACCCTTTAATGCCTCAACAGGCCCATAATATACACTGATCTCTTTTAGCTCAAGCAACATTGGCCTCGACACCTAAATAAGCTTCAATAACCTCCTTATTTTCCCTTATTTGTTCAGGGCTGCCCTGTGCAATCTTTTTGCCGTAATTTAGCACTACGATCCTGTCGCAGGTGCCCATAACCGCCCTCATATTGTGTTCCACCAACAGGATAGTGATCCCTTTATCCCTCAGCGCCTTAAGCTGAACCATGAAGGCCAAAGTTTCCTCTGGGGTTAAGCCCGTCACCGGTTCATCCAGCAACAATAGCTTCGGATTCGCAGCCAAAGCCAGGCAGACCCCTAACATCCTTTGATATCCATGAGGCAACATCGCAGCGTATTGATTCTTCACTGCAGAAAGCCCCATCGACTCTATTATCTCCAGAGCCTTTTGCCGAATTTCCTGCTCTTCTTTACGTGCAAAGGGAGTGTTAATCAAAACCCTCAAGAATCCAGACCTGAACTGCAGATGGCATCCGATTAACACGTTTTCCCAAACAGTTCGCATTTTGAAGAGTGTAGATGCTTGAAAGGTTCGTACAATCCCCCGTTCCGCTATCAGGTTTGGCTTGAGCCCGGCTATGTCCTCACCCTCGAATATTATCTTTCCCCGGGTGGGACGAAAAAATCCGGTAATAAGGTTAAACAGCGTCGTTTTCCCGGCACCATTAGGGCCAACTAAGCCTAATATCTCCTCCTTATTAACCTCCATGTTAACCTCGTTAACCGCAGCCAAGCCACCAAAATATTTGGTCAGGTTTTTGATTTCAAGCAGTGCCATGGCTTGTGCCCCTTGTTCTAAGCCTAGAGAGTCTTGCTAGGCCTTCCAAAACCCTCTGAGGTAAAGTTATGAGACCCCCGCGCAAATAGAAAATCACCAGGATCAAGATAGAAGCATAGACGAGCGTCTGAGCTCTAATAGGGATATCTAAGAAATGGACCAAAAGTGTAAGAAAAAAGGCGCCAACTATGGGCCCTCCGATAGCAAACCCCATCCCGCCGACGATGGCATAAATTTGGATATTCAATGACTGCGATGTGCTGTACATTTCGGCACTGGAGAAATTAAGATAGTGAACCACAAAGCTGCCTGTTAAACCAGCGAAGAAACAGCTGATAGCGAATGCCAGCAACTTATATTTTAGTACGTTTATGCCTACGCTTTGGGCAAGGTCTTCATCCTCGCCAATGGATGTAAATACCCTGCCAATTCTAGATGAATATATCCTATACAAAACGATAACAGTCAAGACAGCCAAGAATAATACCAAATAGTAATAATGAACCTTGGAGGAAAAATCTATGCCTCCGATGTGGTTCGGTCGAGGTACATCAATAATCCCAACATAACCGCCAAGGAACTTCCAATTATTTATTATTATGCCTACGAGCTCATTGAAAGCAAAGGTAATTATGAGAAAGTAGATTCCCTTCACCCGCAAGATGGGGAAGCCCACCACTACAGCAACGGCCGCCGCTATCAGGCCTGCCAATGGCAAGGCAAGCCAAAAAGACAACCCTGCTTTCATCACCAGCAACGCAGAAGAAATACCCCCAATACCCATAAAAGCAGCATGGGCAAGGCTGAAATGACCTATCTTCAATATCAGCAGCCAGCTCATGGCAAGCATGCTGCTGAAAATACATACGATGATAACACTTAGCCAGTAGGGCTCATTTCTCAGAATGGCCCCTAATGCTAGCAAAACCAAAAAAAATAAACCGAAGACGACTTTCTTTCCCATAAAAGTAAAACCGCTAAATAAGAGTCAAGCCTCCCTTTTCAATGCCGCATAATGTATTCCATACCTAGTATTCCCTTAGGTCTAACTAATAGTATAACGATCACAATACCAAACAAGACCGCTGGAACCCATGCTCCAATGTACCAGTAACCAAAGCTTTCCCCAAAACCTATAAGCAGAGCGGCGATAAAGGCTCCTGGTACACTTCCAAAGCCCCCCAAGGTTACCACCAAGATAGCCGTGAACATTATAGATTGGCCCATATAGGGGTTGATGACTCCAAGTACAGGAGCTAATAGCGCTCCTGCAAAGCCTGCTAGACCACAACCAATACCCATAGCTAAAGCACTAGTGTAATTGAAGTTTACTCCCTGCAAGGCTGCTGCCTCACTGTCTTGAGCGACAGCACGCATTGCCGCACCCTGTTTCGTACGATTAATGAAGTAGAATAGCCCTACCATGACAAGCGCGCCGATGATGATTACAATTATCTTTTCAGTCGAAAGCGTGCCACCGAATATTCTGACAGTCCCCGTCACAAAATCTGACACACCCCTCTGTTTTTCTGTAAAGACTATGGCACCACTGCCTTCGATTAAGAACACCAAGCCCAAGCAAACGATGATAGCAGCGAAAAATTGATTGGCTAGAGGACGGAACAACACTCTATTGAGGAATACTCCAAATAGACCAACGCCTAATGTAGCTAATACCAGCGCTACCGGGAATGGGAGCCCCGCCTGTTGAAAAATGTAGTAGGTAACATACGCACCTAGCATATACAGGGAACCATGAGCGAAGTTGACTATCCTGGCGATACCCAATACCAGAGTGAGCCCTGAAGATACCAAGGCATACAACATGGTCAGCAGCAAGGCATTAAGAAAGATTTGTACGACTGGCATTTCCCAAATTGCCCCCAATCTAGGATGACGTGATCTGCCCTATAGATTATTTTTTGACTCTACGCATAAAAGCCCCAGGCCTCTCAGGTTGAAGACTCCTCCTTTCTCCTAAGGCCTGGGGCATACTCTTTCCTCGGGCTAATTCACTCCGCCCGCTACTTGATAACAACTCTAGCCTTGATGAAAATCGCAAATCCGCTGCCTACTCAATCGTCGTTACCATATGGCACTAACTCCGCATTTGAGGGAGGCGGTAAAACCGCAAGCAGACGCGATTCACCATTGTGTATGTCCATCATGTCAATCGGCGTCACCAGTTGATGATTTAGTCCCCCATATCTCAGCGAACCAGCCCAATATGCATCTCCTATCGGCAAATGTATAGGCTCGTTTTTTTCACCCATTTGATTAAGCGCTAACATCACAGCTGTGGGATCTACACTGTTCGCCTTTTGGATACCTTGAATGATTGCCTCCATCAGTCCCACATAAGTCAATGATTCATCATCGTATGTCCCATACTTCGCTACATACGCGTCGTGCCACGCCCTCGCCCCAGGGGTAGCTGTCCAGTCGAGATTCTGAGCCATCAAATATCCCTCGGCGCCCTGTACACCCGCTGTAGTCACAGTAATGCCAACGTTGGTCGTCGTCAGCATGCCAGTCGCGATTCCAGTATAGCCAAGTTCGCGAGCTTCCTTCAGTGCATCAGGCCCCACAAAGAGCAAATCCGGGTGCCAAGACAGAAGCTTGGTTAACATAGGAGAGAAGTCCACGGTGGTAATAGGATAGTAAATGACGTCAGTTTCCACCCCGAGGTCGCTACAAACCTTCTTGTAAAATTCTGTGATTTCTATCGCGCTTTCGACCTCTAGTTGCAGGACAGCAAACCTTTTTACCCCATAGTTCTCAATTATCCACTTCATAATGCTGTACGCCCCTACGGTTGCCCCAGTGTAGGGTCTAAAGACGTATTGCTTCTCCGGGCTTATGACCTCCGTGCCACCCGTGGAAGTGGTCGTCACCAGCACCTTGTTGTCGATAGCTATTTGCTCTGACGAACCAAGGGTCGTGCCGAACAGCCCTACCAGGTACTGTACCTTATCCTCAGTTACCAGCTTCTCAACGTTGGCCCGTCCTTGTACAGGGTCATAGCCATCATCGTACCAAATCATGTTGATAAGGTATTTCATACCACCAATCGTGATGCCACCAGCATCGTTGAACTGGTCAATCACGAGATTCACCGTTTTCTGAACAGGGACTCCCAGATAGGCCCCCGGTCCGGTAAGGGGAATCGAACTACCCATCTTAATGTATTGTACTTGCGTGGTCGGAGTCGGGGTAGGTATCGCTTTTGCACAGCCGATCGCACCGAGGATAAGTCCCAGCACAAGCAATCCAGTTAATAGCTTTCCTGCTAAGTTCTTCATTTTTAGTTCCTCCTTCTTGATTATTAAACTAAATAACAACTTAAAAAACATGATATAGTCATACCATTTTGTCATAGAAAACTCCGCTGGATACCCGTCAGCTTGCTGGCGGGAGGAAAGCGGCTCGCCGTAAGGCGAGGCAAAGGCGCTTGCCTAAAAAGGGCTTTTTCTTGTATAACTGCGGCATGGGGATAAGAAGGACAAAGCATGCCGTTTTTGATATTAAGTATCATCTGGTATGGATACCTAAGTACAAGAAGCACATCATGGTAGGCGAGGTTGCTCAATACACGAAAGAAGTGCTTCAGCGGGTAGCGGATGAGTATGGGATGTGGGTGGATACTATGGAAGTAATGGAAGATCATGTGCACGTATTTTTGGAAGCACCTCCGAGCTATTCGCCTGCTGATGTTGGGCAGGTTATGAAGAGCATATCGGCGCAGGAGGTGTTTAGGAAATTTCCACGACTGAGGAAGCAGTTCTGGGCTGGTGAATTGTGGAGTGACGGATATTTTGTTAGGAGTGTAGGTGACCGAGTTACTGCGGATGTGATAAGGCGCTATATTGAATATCAGACGCATGAGCATGTCCCTCCACAACTACCTTTGTTTGCATAACTTAGATGCCCCACAGCTTGCTGTAGGGTGATTCACTTCAATATTTCGTTTGGGATGTATGGCTGATGAGGATTGGTTGACCTTTTGATAGGTGACACCATAATACCAGCTTTCACTGTTACCTTCTCAAGAACCTCCTATTTGGGCTCCTTGCTCAGGTCAAGCCCAAATGCTGGTTCAAATGGGAGAGCAGCGAACACCTGCCCAAAGATATAGTTGTATTAGGCCATTGGGAACGTATACTTCTCTCTTGAGAAAATGGTGTAGAGAAGCCCGACACGGGCGTATTCTACCTCTATCAGTTAATCATTGTCAACCATTTGTCCTCGGAGGTTTAGGTTGTTTGAGCTAGAGGGCACCAAAGATACCCTCGTTTAGCAGCTCCACGAATTCCTTATCAGAGAGCTCGAGTATCTCACGACACACATACTCTGTGTGCTCACCGAGACAGGGAGGAGGCCCCAGACGGCAGGGGGTCTTGGAGAGCAGGAGGCCGCTAGTGCTCCCGTAGGTTGTCCCCATCTCGGGATGAAACACATTTTGGAAATGGTTCCGTAACTTCAACTGCGGGTCTTCGTAGAGGTCGCGGCCGTTCAATACCACCCCCGCTGGCACCCCGGCCTCTTGCACCACGGCCATCACCTCTTCCGGAGTATGACCCATGGTCCAGCTTTCAACCAACCTATTCAGCTCCTCCTCATTTTCCTTTCTCCCCAAGATAGTCTCGAAACGAGGATCATGGGCCAATTCCTGATTGCCAATCACCTGGCAGAAAGCCCTCCACTCCTCGTCTGTGAACACCGCGATAACACACCATCGATCGTCGCCCTGGCAGCGATAAGCGCCATGGGGGGCAGCGTAAGGGCAGGAATTGCCCTGGGCATGAAGTACCCTGCCATTGGTTGTGTAATCCAGAACCGCTGGTGAGAGGAAGGTCACCGCAGCTTCCAGTTGAGACATATCTATCCACTGCCCTTTGCCCGTTCTCATCCGGTGTTCCAGAGCGGCGATAATGGCAATTACCAGATACCAGGGGCCGATGTAATCGGTATAGGCATTGGGAGACCCCACGGGCGGTCGGTCAGGCCAACCCAGCAAATGGGTAAGCCCTGACGCCGATTGCAACTGAAGCCCGGTGCCAGGCTGTGCAGCCGCCGGGCCGGTCTCGCCAGCGGTAGCGGTCATAGCTAGGATAATATCCGGGTTCAACTTAACTAGCTCATCGTAATCGAGCCCCATCCTCTTTAATGTCCCGGCACTGAAATTCTCAACCAGCACGTCACACCAGGTAACTAATTTACACATCAGCTCCATTCCCCTGGGCTGCCTCAAGTCTATGGTGATGCCAAGGGTGCTGCCGTTGTATTCAGCGAAGGAGCCACTGCGATTAACTCCCGCAATGCCATCCAGGAAAGGGGGATACATCCTCAGAGGGTCAAACCTGAGGGTATGAGGTGGGCCCTCCACCTTGACCACCGTGGCTCCATACATGCCCAGTATCTTACACGCAAGCGGAGCGGTGACGGTAACACCCAGGTCGACTACCTTCACCCCCTCCAAGGCTGACTTTCCCATACTTCACCTCAAAGCTAAATAACGCCGGCTTGCCTCAATACGACAAGCTGGCTTTCTGAGAAGCCAAGCTCTCCCTTGTAGACCTCCTCGTTGTGTTCCCCAATGAGAGGGGCACGGCGTCTTATCTGCCAATAGCCTTCACCTGTTTTCACAGGGGGCCCGGGATAGATGACGGTATCATTCAATTCAGGGTGTTCTACATCCACCCAGAAGTGACGGGCCAAGAGCTGAGACATCTCACGAAGGTCCTTCACATCGTTCATGGGCCAAAGCATCAGACCCCGCTTCATCACTTCATTGTGCAGTTCTGCCTTGGTATGATTGAGGCAGAACCTTTCTATATCATCCTGCCAGCGGTCGATCTGCTCCTGGTTCACCTCCTCCATATTTACCTGATCCCAATCTGTCTCACGGAGAGAACCACCCACGCCCTCCTCCCCCATGTATTCCACCAGCTTTTTGGTGACCTCTCCACGCCAAGGCATCCAGGCAACATAGCCATCCTTACAGCGGTGATTGAGCCTCAAATTGAGATGGCCCCGAGGTGCAGTAAATCCCGTCCGGCCTACAATCTTTTTGACCATGCTCCAATTCTGAGGAGAGGGATAAGCGCTCCATATCATGCAGTCCCGTACTGATACGTCAACATGCTGCCCCTCACCACTCACCAGACGATGGTAATGGGCGATGATGGTCCCCATAGCAGCCTGGGCTCCAGCTTGAGGCCAGGACTGCTCGAGGCCCCAGCGCAAGGGAGCACGGTCCGGATAGCCGCACAGTTGCATCAGGCCTCCCATCGCCAAAGCCACAATATCAGCCCCCTTATAGTTGCTATAGGGCCCCATTTGCCCAAAGGGGGTGATGGAGGTCATGATAATGCCAGGATTGATCTCCGCTAGCACCTGGTAGTCAAGGCCCAGGCTGTCCATATAGCCCGGAGGAAAGCACTCGAAAACAAAGTGAGCTGTCTTAACCAGCCTCTTAAAGATCTCCTGTCCATCGGGGCTTTCAATGTTTAAGGTTATACTTCGCTTGCTGGTATTATAGGCAAGCCAGTAGAGGCTTTTCTCCGGATCTGGGATGTCATGATAGAAAGGGCCGAGCCTTCTCGCTGCATCACCACCCGGTTTCTCAATCTTGATCACATCCATGCCAAGGTCTGCAAAAATCTTGCCACAGAGAAATCCGTTCTCATCAGTGAGGTCCAGTGCACGGTAGGAAGCCAGCGGTGATTCCGTTTTTTTCTCTGGTATCACAATTAGCCCCTTTCCCTAATAGTTATTCACGGAAAGGAAACTATCATAGATCACTCGAAGACCCCCGAGGCTACAAGCTCTGAAAATTCCTTATCAGACATGCCCAGAATCTTGGTGCAGACATATTCATTGTGCTCACCGAGACAAGGAGCAGGGCTGAGTTCACAGGGGGTCTTCGAGAGCTTAAAGGATGCGGTTGGACACTCATACGCTCCGATCTCCGGATGCTCTACTACTTGATAAAACTGCCTGTATTTAAAATGTGGGTCCTTATCAGCGATATCTTCAGCATTCTGCACTACCCCCGCCCCCACGCCAGCTTGCTGCATCAAGCTCATGACCTCCTCAGCAGAACGCTTAGCCGTCCAATCCTCCACCAATCTATCCAGCTCTTCCTCATTCTCCTTCCTCCCCAGCAAGGTGGCAAATTGGGGCTCCTTACTCCACGCTGGATTACCCAAAACTTTGCAAAAGCTGGGCCAATCGTCATTGAATACCTCTATAGCACACCATCTATCCTCGCCCTGGCATCTGTAAACCCCATGGGGAGCAGCATAAGCACAGCGATTCCCCATGCGGGTCCCCTCACGCCCGTTTGCAGTGTAATCCAAGAGCGCAGGCGCTAGAAAATGCAAACTCGTTTCAAGCATTGTAACGTCTATGTACTGCCCCTTGCCTGTCCTCTTTCGGTAGTCAACAGCCGCCATCAGGGCAAGCAAGGCAAACCAAGGGATGATAACATCAGGATAAGGTATGCTATAACCTATTGGCGCCCGATCAGGCCAACCAGTAAAGTGGTTGATGCCAGCTAAGGCCTGTATGCTAAGCCCGATGTTACGATGTCTTGAGTGGGGTCCCGACTGTCCCAGTCCGCTCATGCTCACCATGATAACGTCGGACTTAATCTTTGTGAGGTCATCATAGGTCAAACCGTGCTTCTTCATAACGCCGGGATTGAAGTTTTCAACCACTATATCGCAGCAAGATGCCAGTCTCTTGGCGATGTCGATCCCCAATGGATGGCTCAAATTCAAGCGGAAAGAATACTTGCCAGTGTTACCCTCAGCAAAGGTGATGCTACGGTTTATGCCCGGTGTCCCACCTGCAAAAGGGATAAACGTTCTGATGACGTCTGGCCTAACGGTCGACTCTAGCTTAATGACCTCCGCTCCGTGGTCTGAAAGAAATTTAGTGACTAAAGGGCCTGCCGCCATGACAGTAAAATCGAGAACCCTGAGTCCCTCTAATGCACCCTTTTTCATTTGTATCCCCTTATCGCTTTTGTCACACCCTTCATAGGTCAAATAATCCCGCTCTGTTTTAGGGCGAGGAGTCTCTCTTTGCTCAATCCTAACTCATTACCATAGACTTGTTCATTATGCTCACCGATGAGAGGAGCCCGACGCCATATCCCACAGGAAGCAACACTTGACTTATAGATGGCACCGGGATAGGTGATTGATGTGCCTAGTTCGGGATGCTCCACGCTTCTCCAGAAACCCCTATAGGCAAGCTGCTCATGCTTCAGAAGGTCAGCCGGGGTGTTCACAGGGGCAAGAATAAGCCCCCTCTTTATCGCTTCTTGGAGTAGTTCCTGCTTGGTACGGGCGAGGAAAAACGGGGAGAAGCATGCCTCCCAATGGTCCCACTGCTGCTGGTTGACCTGGTCAAAGCTGATCTGCTCCCAGTTCACATCCTTCAACTCACCTGCGCTATCCTCGCTATCCATCCATTCCACCATTCTGCGTGCATGATTCCCCATGAGGCCCACGTATAGCCTCCAGCCTATATAACCATCCTTACATAGCCAGACATGTCTTGCTTTAACCGGTCCATACGCCGACCTTTCTCCACCTCTGCGAGGAAGCTCCCTCATATAACGCCACCGTGATATCCCAACCGCCGCGACCATGGACGTGGTATGAACGCAATCTTGCATCGAGACATCTACATGCTGCCCCTCCCCTGTCATCTGTCGGTGGTAATGAGCAAACATGGAGGCAACAACAGCTTGTGCACCTGCTTGAACATAGGACTGCTCAACGCTATTTCGAACCGGAGGGCGGTCAGGATCTCCAGTGGTATACATCAAGCCGCTCAGAGCTGTAACAGCAAGGTCAGAGGCTTTGTAGTTCTTGTAGGGGCCGGTCTGCCCAAACGGGGTGATAGAGGTCACGATAATGCGGGGATTAATGCTGCTCAGAGCAGAGTACCCTAAGCCTAGTTGATCCATATATCCAGGCGGGAAAGACTCGACCACAAAATCAGCAGTCTTAACCAGCCTCCTGAAGATCTCTTGTCCCTGCGCAGCTTCTATGTTGAGGGTTATTCCCCCCTTGTTATAGTTATAGGCAAACCAAAATAGGCTCTTCTCAGGATCAGGAATGTCATGATAGTAAGGCCCTATATTCCTCCCAGGGCCTCCTCGGGGCTTCTCTATCTTGATTACATCGGCACCTAGGTCACCCAGCAACCTGCCACACAGAAAACCCTTCTCATCGGTCAAATCCAGAACTCGATACGGGGAAAGCAACTCAGGTCGCTGACCATTAGCCATAGATCACGCTCCTACCTGCACAAATAGAAGGATTGCATTACCCTCTTCTCAACACCAACAATGGGCCAATAATCAGCCTCTCCCTTGTGTGTGCACTGATTATTGGCCCATCTTTTCGTGATTTCCCTTCCGCTATATCTCTTATATCCCTTATATCCCTAACTCTTAGGCGCAGCGGCCGCAATTTGGCCCAGCATCCAAACCTGCATGTCAGCCATCATCTTCATCGCCTGTGGGAGGCTGGTGCTAAAGGTGCCCATAATTTGCTGCCAACGATTTATCAGCTCTTGATTTCCTGAGGCATTTATGGCAACGGTCGTCTTGCCAAGCAATGACATGTTAAGTGCCTGCACAAGCGCGTTCACGCTGTCTCCCACCTCCATCAAAGGCCGTATGCTGGCCGGGAAGGCAGGAGCGACCTCTGAAGCTTCTCCTAGCATATAGCCATAGAACTGAAACAGTTCGTACTGCACGTGACCTGCGGCAGAGGCAGCCAGAAATGCCTGCCACTTCTGTATCAGCCCTGCGTCTCCCGATTCATTGACCGCCTTGGTCAATGCACCGAGCAACGTGGTATTAGTAGCGTTTCCGCTCCATGCCTGGATTGCGGGCACCACGCTTAATATTTTCAGGACATCAGGCAACTTCAGGGTTGCGATTTCAGCTCGCAGGGCCGTTATGTTGCCTTGCAGGTCCGTTATATTACCTTGCAGGGCTGTTATATTACCTTGCAGGCTCGCAATCTGCGCCTGCGCAGCTTGAAGATTAGCTTGCGCCTTGGCAACGTCAGCGTTAGCTGCATCCCGCTCTGCTACCACAGCGTCATACTTCTCTTGGGATACGCCTTTGGAACAGCCAACAAGTGCCAAGCTCAGCACCAGCAGCAAAGACACGCCTATTATCAGCAGTTTCGTTTTCGTCTTCAACTGTACTCACCTCCGTAGACTTTTCTTGAATCGCCTAAGATCGCTGAAAATAGACCACACATGCCTGCTATGTCATGTCATCCCTCCTATCTCTAGCTGAACTTTCCACCGACCATCAGAACAACAGTACTGCCTGTAAGCACATCACTTGCTCCACTGACAAGCCAACTAACTGCAGTGATAGAGAGGTCTGTATCGGAGGTCGATGTGTCTGCCTCATACTTCGGTGCCACCATCTGACCTGTAGATTATCTCTCCTTGGAGTCTTGTAAAATTATCGCTGGCGCCGTGGTCTCTCTTGCCTAAACTTATACTATAATCCTCATATCAATGTCAATGGTCTAGAGCCTTATTCTAAGGTACTGTTATGATACTTGATATGCAAGTGGGGTGAATTTGCGTTTGAGAATTAGGAATTCTTTCATGCCTTTGTCGATTCGTTTTCCCTTGTCGTATGAAACTTTAAACAGGTTTGTCCAAGCTATCGAACGAAATATCTCTCCAGCCCTCTTATCACACTTTTGCCATTCCGGTAGTTCGCGTTTCCTATCTATAATCCCTAATGTGAATCTAAATATAATCCTCATGAGTGGACTTCTGATTTCTTTACTTCTGTCCGTACCTTCCGTACCTTCAACATAAGGAATACATGTGTCTCAATGTAGCTGCAGGTAACGTCTGCAAGATCTTCCGCCGTCGAGAAGACGGCCATAACCCTCTTGCGCAATTCCACTTATTAATTCTTCCCTTAAATTCATTCTGAGGGGGAGTCTACCCAACCACTTGGCAGGCCAGCCAAAGAATCCGGGAGGTGATACTATGTCGCCGTATCGCGAACTTCTGGCGAAGTCGTCATCCCAGTAGAGGGGATTGTGATCATCCACAGCATCGGCGTATTTGCGGATGGCCCCTTTCTCCACGTTCATGATCACAGTTTCTCCTACCCGCCCTATAAGGTTAGTAGCTTTATTCAAGGTCATATGTGATTCTCCTTTCCTAAATTTCTACTGCGACTCCAGTGGTTAAAATTCATCTTCCTATTGAGTCGATATTTCGGAAAGTAAGTACCAATTGATTGAACGGCAGTAATAGCTCCTTACCGCATTATACCTACTTTTCTTGACGCGGTGCAGGATTGACATAGCCCGTCAACAAAATGTTAGGAACCAGGTCGGCCAATTCGTCAATGGAAAACAGACCATACTTAGTGAAATCCTTATAGATAGCCTTTATCTCAACAGGCTCTGAGTAGATAGCTACTCTCCCCGATTCTGAGTGGAAAACGCTGCCATTAATGTTGGCTGCTTCCTCTGTCGCAAGGTAAACTGCCATAGGAGCTGCGCCTTCTGCCGGAGGCCAGTTTGTTATTTTATCAAAGTACTCCTTGGTGATGAGACCCTTCTCTAGTCGTTGCCTCAGACCCGCAACTGTCTCTTCATTGTCAGTCATTCTAGTGCTGGCTACCGGAGCAATTGCGTTCGAGGTTACCCCGTATCTGCCCAGTTCCCGAGCCAGCGCTCTGGTGAGGCCAACAATACCCGCTTTGGCAGCCCCATAATTAACATGGCCTACTGTTCCCCTCCAGGCATCAGACGTTACGTTGATTATACGCCCATAACTTTGCTTCCTCATCAGCACCGAAGCATGGCGTGAGCAGTAGAAGGTGCCGTTAAGCATGACGTCGATCACCGAACTCCATTCCTCATTTGTCATGTTGAATATCATTCGATCCCGAAGAAAGCCAGCGTTGTTCACCAAGATATCTATCCGTCCAAAGCTGTCAATACAGGTATTCACTATTCTCTCAGCAGAATCCCATGTCGATACGGAATCGTAGTTTGCTACGGCTTCTCCGCCCTTTTTCTTGATTTCATTCACCACCGCATCAGCTACCGACTTATTTTGCCCCTTGCCGTCAAGTGCCACACCGATATCGTTGATCACTACTCTGGCCCCTTCTGCTGATAAGCCCAGAGCTATCGCCCGACCAACCCCTCTTCCCGAGCCGGTGACCACGGCATTTTTACCCTTAAGTCTTTCGCCCATTTCGACCTCCTATGAACACACAGTGCCTGTCAAGCTCAGTGCATTCGATATTTATTTTTATGCCCACATAGGGCTATTGACCAAACTCCCATTCGTTCCGATTAAACTACGCAACACATTGTTAGATACGATCAGGGTGCATTCATCCAATTCTCCTTTCTAAATCTAGATAATTGCCATTATTCGGATTCCCTTTCATCCTGTAGCCCTATCAGATTTCCTAAATTGTGCCCATATCAGCACATCTGTCAAAATTCAACCGATGTTTAATTCCTGACAAATTATGTCCTTGTGGAAATTCGCATCACCAAAATAAAACTCACTGGCACAAGCTTTTCGGTAATGAACTGATATATCATGATCATTCATAAAGCCTGTTGCGCCATGAAGTCTCAAGCCTGCTAGTACGACCCGTTTTAAAGCTTCGCTGGCCCATGCCTTGGCGATGGCTACCTCTTTTGTGCACGGGATATCCTCGTTCAGCATCCACCCAGCTTGATAGGTCGTAAGCCTCATGCCATCGACATCAATGAACATATCGGCGCAACGTTGTTGCTGAACTTGGAAGGAACCGATAGCCTTATCAAACTGAACACGATCTCTTGAATATTGCACGGTCATCGCCAGGACCAATTCAGCGCTGCCAAGCATCTCAGCGCATTTAGCTACTGTTGCGAACTGAAGAATCCTCTTCAAGGCTCCCCAGCCTTTATCAACGGTGCCCAGGACGTCACTAGCAGGTACTTTGACCTCATGGAAAACGACTTTACATTGTTTTGAACCATCCCATGGCTTGAGCACTGTGCATTCGATGCACTCCCTCTTGCTATAGACAAGAAACAGCGTTATACCATCATCCGTTTCCTGCGCGGGATTAGTTCTAGCAGCACATATGATTAAGTCTGCTAGGTTCGCTTCGGGGACGAATAATTTAGTACCCGATAAGATAAATCCATCTTTGTCGGGAGTAGCCTTCATGTTAATCCCAGAGGAATCAAAACTCACATCTTCTTCAGCAATGGCAAGTGTAGCTAGCAATTCGCCTTTACTGATGGAGGGCAGAAATTTCTTCTTCTGGTTCTCGTTTCCGGCAATGAGGATGGGCAGTCCGCCAAGTATTACAGTGGAGAAAAACGGGCCAGGGAAGACTACTCTCCCCATCTCTTCAATAAGGACTAACAGGTCTAGATAGCTACCACCCGCCCCCCCATAATCGGGTGGAAATGCCAATCCCAGCCAGCCCAGTTTCGCTATCTCTTCCCATATCTCAGGATAGTAGCCCTTCTCACCTTTCATTAATTCCCTGACTGATGCCATCGGGCACCTATCGGCAAGATAGTCTCGCGACATCTTCCTGAGCATTTCTTGTGCTTCATTTAGATCGATGTTTATGTTATACCTCCTGATATTTTCATACGATTTAGTTGGATATCCCTATGGCCGAGGCATATTCAAACCTCGAATCGCGACCACATTTCTAAGGATATCATTGGTTCCTCGGGATATGAGGCTGCGGACGCCCCCAAAATACCACTCCATCACCCTACCTTCTAATGGTACCAGTTCCGAATCCCCCTCCAATTGACCGTAAAGGGAAAGAATCTTAATCCATTTGTCGGTTATGTGATGCCATACCTCACTACCAAATATCTTGGCAACGGAAGCCTCTAGGCTAGGCATCTGGCCTTTTTCAAGCATACAGGCTACCCGGAGTCCAAAAAGCCGTGCCACTTCCAGTTCAACGGCCAGTTGGGCGATTTCTTTTTTGATCACCGGATCGTCGATAAGAAGCTTACCTTTACGCTTGGTGTTCTGGAGGTAATCCAAGAGCTTCTCAAATTGGTATACAGAGTCGCCCACTTGCCAGCTTCTCTCATAAGCCAAGGCATCCAACAAGTATCACCATCCGCGATTTTCTTCACCTACAAGGCATTCTATAGGGACTTTCACGTCATCATAGAAGACCTCATTCACCCGGACACCACCCATACCATACATTGGTGTGATGGTTATGCCAGGGCTGTCCAAATCAACAATGAACAGGGATATGCCGCGGTGTCTGTCAACTTCAGTATTGGTTCTCGCTGCCAACCAGTGGTATTTAGCGAAGTGAGCGAAGGAGCTAAATACTTTCTGTCCGTTTATTATATAATGATCACCATTTCTAAGGCGGCTAAATCCGAACCGGCTTGTGGTTCGGTATATCCCAGAGACCACTCGACCTCTCCTCGAGCGATTTCCGGCAGGAATTTCTTCTTCTGTTGTTCGGTGCCTACCATTAAAATAATAGGCCCAGCCATGCTTACCCCTATGCCAACAGAAATAAGACCAATAGCATAGGACAGATCCTCTGAGACAATATACTTGTACATATGTGATTTTTGAAGGCCACCGTATTCCTTAGGCCATGAGGGAGTCAAGTACCCTTTTGCCCCTGCCTTGCGCAAGAATTCCTGTGTCGCTTCCCCATAATGCTCTGCTTCGCCCCTGACCTTTTCCGTTAATTCAACCTCTCTCTGCAGAAACTGTCGGACCTCTTGTCGAAAATCCTCTTGTTCTTTTGTAAAGCTGAAATCCATGCCGCTGCTCCCTCCGGTCATGCTCCTTGTCGGTGACCTCTCCACATACTGGATATTTGTCTGCCTCCCTCCAATACATCACCTTGGCTTTGGAACGATAATCCAATTGCTCTTGTCACAGGATCCTTATCTTTGGTATCCCAGGCGTATTGAGATACAATCATCTTGCAGCTGTTAACACCTCCTTTGCCTTGAATTTGACCTACCCAAAAGCTAAGAGGTCAGCGGTGCTTTTAAATATTACCCTTTTTCACACTTAATAGCGTACAACCTCAATTAGTAATCGCTAATTTGGAGTAACATAATTCAGGTAATCTGCAAACCGCCGTAACAAGCCAGCTTGCTAACGATAAAGGCTTGCCGCCATTAGTATATCACTCTTGGCCTTGCCAAAATATTTCACTGCATGATTTAGCGTATAGTTTAATTGCACACTATAACGGCTGGGAGAAACACTTACAACCAACAGCGTTGATAATAGCTTAATGGGCTACTATACTTCAATTTGTTGTGTTAGTTATTTTGAATGAATGTAAAAGGAGCACACAATGGCTTCTGTGAAAGATGTACTGGACAAACTCCAGAACAAAGCTAAACCAGATCAGTTAGAAGGAATGGCTAGATACGGAATTACAGTTGATCGAAGATTAGGCGCATCTGTTCCTGATATGAGAAAACTGGCGAAAGAGATAGGGAAAGACCACAAGCTGGCTCTAGAGTTATGGAAGACCGGAATAGCTGAAGCCATGATAGTTGCGACAATGATTGATGAACCTGAGAAGGTGACCGAGAAGCAAATGGAGGACTGGGTGAAGGACATCAACTCCTGGGATGTTTGCGACCATGTGTGCGTGAATCTCTTCGAAAAGAACCAATTAGCCTGGAAGAAAATCGTCGATTGGTCTGAGCGGGAAGAAGAGTTCGTTAAAAGGACTGCCTTTTCGCTGATAGCCTGCCTTGCATGGCATGATAAGAAGGCAAGTGATGAGAAATTCATCAAATTGTTTCCGGTAATAATACGAGCAGCTACGGACGAGCGTAACTTTGTCAAGAAAGCAGTCAACTGGGCTCTTAGAAACATAGGGAAAAGGAACCTCAACTTGAACGAAGCTGCCATAAATACTGCAAAGGAAATTCAGCGACTCGACTCGAAGGCTGCTCGCTGGGTAGCCTCTGATGCTCTCAGGGAATTGGAGAGTAAAGCTGTCCAGATTAGGCTTAAGAGATGAACATTAGTCCAGAATGTTCAGGCGACTGGTAGGTAGTTCTCCATTAATATAAATAGGGGCCACCTGATGTGGCCCCTATTTCACTTTTTTCGGACTTAGGACTTACCTATTCGGAAGACTTTGGTTCCGCAGCTTGGGCAAACACCTTGAGTCGCAGGGCGTTTGTTCTTCATTGTGATAGCCTTCGGATTCTTGATTTCAACCTTTTTTCTGCACTTCATGCAATATGCCTGCATTGTCACCTCCTCGTTTGTAGGATTTTAAACCGAGACTATCACATAGAGCATTGTCAGTCAATAGGCTTTGTAAACAGTTCATCGTGTATTGAAAACGTATATTCTGGCGCATCTGCCTAGCTTCAGTATCATGTGTTATAATCATAGCACCAATGCGGCGAGATTTTCTTAAGCTGTGAGAATAATGAGATGGAAGAGGTTTTGCCGAATATATACAAAATTAGGGTTCCACTTCCCCAAAATCCTTTAGGCTTCATCAACTCTTATGTGATAAAAGCTAAAGGCCGATCTTTGATTATCGATACCGGAATGAATCAAAAGGAATGTGAGGATGCACTGCATTATGGTTTAAATGAACTTGGTATAGATTTGAAGAAAGCAGATATTTTTATTACTCATTTCCACGAGGATCATATAGGTTTAGTCCCGAGTCTAGCTACTGATACATCAACAATCTATTTCAATAAGGTGGAATCTGATATTGTTACTCAGTATATCTCAGAGCGACCCAAGAGTTCATGGTGGGAGAGTCGCTCCGATTTTCTTCGGATGCGGGGTTTCCCGGAAGAAGAACTTCAAAGGTTTGTCGAGAGTGATCGTGGTCGTGGATATCAGGTAAGAGGTCGCTTGAATCTCCGCATTGTGAAAGAAGGTGACACAATAAGCATCGGCAAATACTCATTTAGGTGCATCGAAACCCCCGGTCATTCTCCAGGTCACATCTGCCTTTATGAGCCAGAGAAAAGAATCTTTATTTCTGGTGATCATATTCTGGGTGAAATCACCCCCATTATTCCACTGTACTCTGAGGAGATGAACCCTTTGAAGGATTACTTAGCCAGCTTGGACAAAATCCAGAACCTTGATGTTGAATATGTATTGCCCGCTCACGGGAATACTTTTGGGAACTTCAAGGGGAGAATCGAAGAATTGAAAGATCATCATCAGAGAAGAGCTAATGAGGCCCTCACCATTCTAGAAAAAGGCGGTCAAAACCCTTTTCAGATTGCCTCACAAATGACTTGGAATATCCCTGAACCATGGGATCAATTTCCCCCTTCTCAAAAATGGTTCGCTTGTGGAGAAACCCTTGCCCACTTGAAGTATCTTGAAGAGCAGGGGAAAATACAAAGGCGAATTCAGAAACAAAAGATTTTGTTCTTATTGAAATAGGAAAATATATTCACTTGGACAACAACACCCACTTATTTGGATGTTCCGTTAGGCAAATCTGCTGGTCTTGAGAATTCTTGCCTTAGTGCTAGAAAAGGAAGGTTATGCCTGAGCAGACACTGAGCCACCTGAAGGTCTCGGAGTTGTGTAATCTTGTATCTGGACCATACTGTACCAAGCTGCTAGCTGACCTTGGCGCGGAAGTGATAAAGATTGAGCCCCCTGGCATTATGCATCATATTTGGCACCATTTGAGGAGTCTTTGTTGAGCACCTTCTATTGACTAGGTAATCCAATCCGCTGTGTAAGTACCCCTTCTGGAGCGAGGCTTGCTTTAATGTTTCATCAGTATTTGGATAGCGGTCTTATCTCTTTGGTAAACTTGCGCTCAAAATGAAGCTATGTTGGTAGGTGGGTTGAGGTAACGACCTAGAACCATGTAACGGGGATTGACGCAACTAAGTACTAGTCCGCCTGACTTTCATCAGCCTCACACTCAATTCCAATTTTGTAATTGCATTCTGCACGCACAGGGGTTCATAATGCTATCAAGGACCCCCCAACCGCCCTGTATTGCTTCATGCTGTCCTTGAAGATGCCTGCGGGAGTATGCCGCCGCACCATCTAACAGGATTCCCCATCAATCTCACACTCAATTCCAATCGTGTAATTGCATTCTGCACGTACAGGGGTTCATAATGCTATCAAGGACCCCCCAACCGCCCTGTATTGCTTCATGCTGTCCTTGAAGATGCCTGCGGGAGTATGCCGCCGCACCATCTAACAGGATTCCCCATCAATCTCACACTCAATTCCAATCGTGTAATTGCATTCTGCACGTACAAGGGCTCATGACGTAACATTTTGACGAAATGTGAAATGAGTAAACATCATGCGGTATGCGCTACGACCCTATTGCTGCACAAAACTGACAAATGTGACATCCTTATAGCCTCGTCTGACCCTTCAATCTGGTTTGCCTAGATGACGCATCACTCGTGGGTGACATTGCCTCCGAACCGCCACGGTTGTAGAGTGAAGCTGGCTCGGCTGGGTGCATTACCATAACAACGGAACAGGTCACAGGGAGGCTATTGTGCAAGACTATGTGGAATGGGTAGGCAGAGTAATGGAAGGCGTTGTCCGGGCATGGCAGGGCTCTAACGCTAACACGAAACTGATCGGCGTGAGTATTCACGAAATCGTTCCAGCTTTGGGTTTTGAAGTCGACACGCGACACAGTGACTTCGATGGGACTAAGATAGCAGAAGCCGTTCAGGACGCGCTACGAGACTTGGTTCGCATGGGACTTCTTGATGATGCAGGCGGGCGTTTTTACAAGCTCACTCATGAGGGAACCAAATTCCCCAAGGCAGACCTTCCCACTGCTTGGGGGCAGATCACTAGTGTATACCTTGATGAAGAGCAGTTAGCCTTCTTAAAGAAAGTCGCGGAGATTGGTCAAGAAGTTTATGACAGATATGTATGTGTGAAGAATCTCACTGCTCAACAGATTTTTGAGGCACTCGGTTGGTCGTGGGATAACGAGGGTTCAGCCAAAGGTTACCTTCTCACCAAGGCGCTGGCAGATCTCGGGATGATCCAACAACGCGCATACATGGGAGGCAACATCGACGTTGTGCCGACCTACATCGGCATCGTGCGCGCCACGCGGGAGGCTGAATCACAGTGGAGCAAAACAGTCCACGAACTCATTGAAGAATGGGAAACGACTAATGTAGACTTTAAGCGAGAACTCAACCTTGGCCGGGACAAGGAGAAGGCGGAATTTGTCAGGGATATTCTTGGGCTTGCTACCACGAAATCCAGCGGTCGCCGCTTCCTTGTCATAGGTTTCGACGATAAGACCCGAAGCTTTGCCCGGCCAATCGACCCGAGTATAACTCAGGAGCGTCTTGACCAAATCCTCCATGCCTACTGTGAACCTACGCCTGGAATCAGATATAAGACTGTCCCGTGGACGGGTGGAAACGTGGGAATTATTGAGGTGTTGCGGAATGCGGAGGATATTCCATATCGTGTCAATAAGAACCTTGCAGGTGAAGGTGGTATCAAAGCTGGGGAAATCTACGTGCGGCATGGAAGTCATACAGAGGCGCCAACACAACGTGAACTCGAAGACCTGCTTCGCGAGGGTGGATGGAGTAAGATGGGAAAAATGGACACCAAAGTCGGGTAAAATAGAAAGACGGAGGTGTCAGAATGAAAGGGGTTCCGCAAGGAAGGTACACGAAGGAGTTCCGAGAGGAAGCAGTGAAACTGGTAAC
>Ga0209777_10001567_pt1 | contig 32500 bp, 38 predicted proteins | sample FrelakmetHBP12HB_FD_187147 | JGI IMG/M metagenome (GOLD analysis project Ga0209777, IMG submission 187147) | Freshwater lake sediment microbial communities from the University of Notre Dame, USA, for methane emissions studies -HBP12 HB (SPAdes)... | ecosystem: Environmental > Aquatic >... | reverse complement strand
TGTATTGTAGCGTATGCCCATTTCGGACATGGCGTAGAGAATACGCCGGTGCACCGGTTTTAAACCGTCCCGCACATCCGGGAGCGCACGGGCGACAATTACACTCATCGCATAATCGAGATAGCTGTTGCGCATCTCGTCTTCGATATTTACTGACCTGATTTTTCCGGTTACCATAATTTAAGACTCCGTATCAACGAATACCGTCAAACTTGCACATTTGCGGTACTGTATTCACTCATTTCATTTTACCATAATTTACGTTCAATTACCTATAAAAATAGCAACTGATTCCCTTATATCTTTTTTTAAATATTACCAATCACTTTATTTATCTTTTAACGAATGGTATACTTGCACTAAAAATATTCGATACAAGTATAATCAGATGTGTTAGCTATTACTTAAAAAGTAGAAACTTGTATTCATGGCTGAACAAACATCTCTATGTTTGTATGATTAATGTATAATTTATATGTCGATAGGAATTAGTCGAACGTTTTTGCTTTTCTAATCGAACACAACCAGGAAGAACCGAATAACAAAGAAACTGACCATTTTATTAAGTTTACTCATGATCGCTATCGCCGCGGTGGGAACTAGCGCTTGGTTGTTAGCTAATCGATCAACGTTTGGAACTGTGGAAGTTGCAATGGAAATTGTAGTTGTACCGGGTCCGGGCAGTATGTTAACAACTTCCAGCGGCGAATTGTCGAAGATATTACTAGAAAACATTCAGATTGAAAAAACTGTTAGTGATAAGCAATACGACCAACTTATCCCTAATCACTCAATTAAACCTGGCGATGCAATTCTATCATTGACTCTCACCATTCAAAATACGCATCAGGAAAGTAAAATTGAGTCGTGAAAAAATAAGTATAAGCTTTCTATATTACAATCTTACATTTTCATATTGGAGATTTTCACTTTGTCAAAAAGCCAGACGGTATCAAATAATCGTAATCATGGATGGACTATAATCCCAATGTTATGTTAGAAGGTAATAGTATCAGCTGAACCTTTTTATTGAATAAACAGTAAAATATTGGTCTCAATTTTAAAGTTAACCGACCGGACATTAACTCTCAGAATCATCGTCAAAATCATCTTCCATTGGTTCTTCATGCAGCACTTCCGATTCCTCACCGCCAACGACAGTGTAACCGGGTTCTCCTAGAAGATTTTCTTCCTGTTCGATCTCGCGCCGGATGACGCGGTCGGTAATATCGGGGCGTGGACCTTCAACACCCCGGGTGGGGAAGGAGAGTTGCCCTATCTGAGAGGGGTGCTGGTACGATTCACGGATCATGACATTGACCGCATTCTCCGAGGAATTAACGATTGCTCCGGAATATTTATTGCCGCCATTGATCAAACGCACGATTCTCTGCCCGTATCTCGGTTCAACCGTTCCGATGTATTCGCCGCGAACACTCTCTATTGTGAGATTTATTCCCTTCGGTTTCAGCCGGACTTCGTCGCCAGCAGCAACACGGGCTAGTACGACGGGCTTCGCCAGACTATGTAATTGCACCACACCGGCTTTGCCGATTTCCTCTATAAATGTCTGGGGAGCCACCTTCCGGGTGTCGCCTTTCTGGGCTGTTTTAGTTTTTTTCAGGAGTGCTAATCTTTGGATATTTTTCTGCGCGATCGCATTGTAAGAATCTACCCGTAGAGATTGACGATAGGATTTCTCCGCTTCATCGTATTCTCCTAGTTCTGTGTACGCTCTCCCAAGTCGGTTGTGTGATTCTACATCATCCGGAAACATGTCTACCAGATGCTTATTAATCTCAATCGCTTCCTGCCATTTACCTAGAATTGCCAGGTTAACAGCCTCACGGCTCTGTAATCGTCTTAATTTAGTCTTTTCTTCTTCGTGATATGCCATGCTTCCCTCCCGGGAACTTGCCCTAGAATGTCCAAGAATATTAGCTTACTTTAGGTTAAAGGTCAATGACTTTTCGACGTATTAACTAAATAAATTCTAAACGGATTATTCTTCAACTTCAAAAGCCTGATGTAGAGCTTTCACCGCCTCTTTTACTTTATCTTCGGCAATAATACAGGTGATCCTGATTTCAGACGTCGCGATCAGCTCGATGTTTATGGTTTCGTCCCAGAGTGTTTTAAACATCTTGGCCGCAAAGCCGGGGGTGTTCTGCATTCCCGTGCCGACAATGCTTACTTTACCGAGTTTGGCATCGCTGACAATATCTTTAGCCCCAATCTTCTTTGCCAGTTTTTTTGTAACCTTGAGCGCTTCCGGCATCTGATCTTTGGTCACTGTAAAGGTGATATCGGTGATTTTATTCACGCTGGCATTTTGCACAATAGTATCGACGCTGATACCTGCTTGTGCCAGCGGCACAAAAATCGAAGCTGCAATGCCCGGTTTATCCGGAATGCCCACGATGGTTATTTTAGCTACGTCCAGGTCGACTGCAACACTTCTAACTTTGTTCCTGATTTCCATTGACACTCCTCCATGAATTAAGGTGCCGGGATTATCGTTAAAACTCGACGCTACGAGGATGGGGATATTGTATAGTTCGGCCAGTTCGATTGCGCGTGGCTGCATGACCTTATTGCCGTAGGTCGCCAGTTCAAGCATTTCTTCGTAGCCGATTTCTGCCAGCCGTTTGGCTTCCGGTACAATACGCGGATCGGCGGAATAAATACCATCGGTATCCGTAAGGCGTTCGCAGACCGTAGCGTGTAAAGCTGCCGCTAACGCCACAGCAGAAGTGTCTGAGCCGCCCCGTCCTAATGTCGTAATCTCATCATTATCGGTAACACCTTGAAATCCCGCGACAATGACAATCTGCCCCTGTTCCAGTTCTTTTTGGATACGTTTTGTTTCCACGGCGGTAATCCGGGCTTTGCGGTAACTGGAATCGGTTTTAATCCCGGCTTGTGCGCCGCTGAGACTGATAGCCTGGTATCCCACGTCTTTTAGCGCCATTGCCAGTAATGTGCTGGTGACAAGTTCTCCGGTGGACAGCAGGATATCCATTTCGCGTCCGGATGGTTGTTTGGTAATCTGGCTAGCCAGCTTGATTAAGTCATCCGTCGTATCACCCATGGCAGAAACGACCACGACCACCTGGTCGCCGCTATCACGCCTCTTGGCGATGCGCCTGGCGACGGCTTTGATCCTTTCTGCAGTGGCTACCGATGAGCCACCGTATTTCTGTACAATTAAAGACATATTTACTCTCCAATCAATTTACGCATAATATGCCATCCCGGGTCAACTTTGATGCCGGTATTCTGCGCTTCAGCTTCGGTTAATCGTTTTGCATGAGTTTCTTTAACGCCACTTCCCCAAAGCATGAATGGGACAGGGTCGCTAATGTGCGTACGGGTACTGATGGGCGTTGGATGGTCGGGGGTAAACAGCACACGCAGCTCCCCGCCTTTCCATTTTTTAAATTCTGACACTACGTATTTATCGATATTTTCTATTGCAGCAATCTTATCTTTTATCGAACCTGCGTGACCAGCTTCATCGGGTGCTTCGATATGGATGATAACGAGGTCGTATTTCTCTAAACTCGCTAAAGCTCCCTTGATCTGAGCCGTATAATCACTATCCAGTCCATCGGTCACCCCGGGGATTTCCAACAATTCCATGTCGGCCATTCTCCCCAAGCCCTGCAATAAACTCACTCCGGAGGTTACAGCTGCTTTTTTGTGGTAAACTTCCGAGAATTTAGGCATGGTGGAGACTTTACCGCTGCCCCAGAAAAGCCATATTCCGGTGGCTGGTAATTGACCACGGGAGACACGTTGCCGGTTGACAGGATGATCTTTAAGTATTGCCTGCGAACGGGTCATCAATTCATTAAGAAGCTCACTGCCTTTTCCTTTTGGTAGATACTCAGAAATATCTCTGCCGGGAATATCATGGGGTGGTGTGCAAATAGCCTCAGAGGTTTCTATGTAATCCTTTAACTTGAGGATGTTACGGTAAGCAATTCCGGGATAAAATGATATCCTGTCATTCCCGAGATCTTTACTTATCGCAGCAATGAGTTCGCGTCCTTCTTCGGTGGAGATCGAGCCGGCGCTATGGCTGACCATCCTGTTGCCTTGTACCGTGACCAGGTTGCAACGGAACAACACCTCGCCGGGGTTTATTTCAATTCCCAGGCTTTTAGCCTCGATGGGGGCTCTGCCACTGTAATACTGTTGGGGATCGTAACCAAAAAGGGACATACAGGCAACGGAACTATCCGGCTCCAACCCATCCGGCACGTTTTTAGAAAGCCCGATCATTGCATTGGCTGCCATTAGATCCAGATTGGGGGTACGTGCTAGTTCCAGGCTGGTTTTACCGCCCCGTTCCGGAATCGGTAAACCGGCAGCACCATCCATGATCAGAATACAATATTTCATCAAGTTCCTTGCTATCTGAGAAGCATTTTGCTTATAATTAGACTTTGCGGGGCGTAGCGCAGCCTGGTTTAGCGCGCAGCGTTCGGGACGCTGAGGTCGGTGGTTCGAATCCACTCGCCCCGACCATTTTTCTCCCCGGTTGTTCTCTATCTAAACATACTCATGTAATTATACTTCTCATAGCCTCGATTTTCAATCGATACCAACAGATTATTGTCTCCAAACACTTCTATCGATTTTGTTTTAGTGATTTTGACTGCTATTATTCTGTTCGTTTGCCTCTTTGTGCCTGCTCCAGTATCATAGAGAGTTAAGCAAGGAGGCGCGCATGCAAACAGTCCTTTCCGATGTTAAAGTTTTGGATTTAACCCAGTATATCGCCGGTCCTTATTGTACCAAGCTGCTGGCTGATTACGGGGCAGAAGTGATTAAGATAGAAAGGCTGGGAGAGGGCGACGGCGCGCGCCGAGTCAGCCCTTTTTTTCAAGACGATCCGAACCCGGAAAAGAGCGGTCTGTTTTTACATTTGAACACCAACAAACAAAGTTTGACGCTCAATTTAAAAACCGGACGCGGTAAAAAGATATTGCTGGACCTTGTTAAAGATGCGGATATTCTGGTGGAAAATTATTCACCCCGCGTAATGCCTTCGTTAGGGCTGGATTACGAAACACTGTCCAGAATAAATCCCCGACTTGTAATGACCTCGATCTCCAACTTCGGACAGACCGGACCTTACCGGGATTACAAGGGCATGGAATTAACACTTTTTGCGATGGGTCTACATATGCATTTTGAAGGCGAACCAAACCGTGAGCCATTGAAATTTCCCGCGAACAAAGCCCAATATCTGGCGGGTACCTATGCGGCCACGGCTACAATGGGCGCCTATGTAGGGGCGAAAGTCACCGGACAGGGGCAGCAGGTGGATGTTTCAATTATGGAATGTCTGATCTCTCCGCCGGAAGCTGCTGCCTGGCTAATGGCTTATTATTTTACCAAGTTGGAAACGAATCGGGTGGGGCACCGCCGGGAAGGCTCTTTCCCTATCGGAGTTTATCCCTGTCAAGACGGCTACATTTTTGTTTACGGTGTGGTTTCTTTTTTCTGGCCGAGGATTGCCGCCTGGATGGGAATGCCTGAATTAATGAGCGACCCCCGGTTTGCCACTCCTGCCGCCCGTCGTGATCACCATGGCGATTTTGACACGATCTTCATCCCATGGTTAATGGAACACACCCGCCAGGAATTATTCCATTCGGGGCAGGCGAACCGCTTACCGGTTACACCGGTCTATACCATCGACGAAACGTTGAAAGATCCGCAGTTTGTGGAGCGTGGTTCATTCACCCAAATCACGCATCCGGTCGTAGGCAAGATTACATATCCGGGATTACCATTTAAACTGCCGGCTGCTCCAAGTGTGCCGCAACGGGCTGCGCCCTTACTTGGCGAGCACAATCACGTTATTTTATCGGGGCGTCTTGGCTATACCGATGCGGAAATCGTGAAATTACGTGAAATGGGGGTAATTTAGATGGCCATGTCAGGCACACAAACCAATAAATTACCTCTGGAAGGTATCCGGATAATTGATCACGGAGTGGTCTACACCGGCACTGCCGCCACTACTTTCCTGGGGGATATGGGGGCTCAGGTTATCCGAGTGGAATCAATCGGACGATTCCCTTCGATGACGCGTGGTTTAGTCGCCAGACCTCCGGAAGGTTTAATGAAAGGCTTATATCACGGCTACCCCGATTATGAACCCGGCGCCAGACCCTGGGACCGGTGGTACCAGTTGCATGCCACCAACCGTAACAAACTGGCGATTGGTTTGGAACTGGATACACCACGCGGGGCTGAAGTTTATAAGAAACTGGTGAAAATCAGCGATATAATCATGGAGAACTTTTCTCAGGGGACGATGGATCGCATGGGTCTCGGTTACGAGGTGCTTAAACAAGTCAATTCGCAAATCATTATGATATCAGCATCCGGATTGGGGAAAGAAGGTCCCTATAAAGGCTACAGCACCTTCGGGACTAACGTGGATTCGATCACGGGGAATATGGCTTTACGCGGCTTCCCCGACGACGATATGACGATGAAGGATTGCTCCCCGGTGTGGGCCGACAACGTAGCGGCGGGGACGGTTTCTTTCGCAGCTCTGGTAGCGTTGCATTATCGCCAAAATACCGGTAAAGGGCAATTTATCGATATTTCCCAGGCAGAAAATTTGTTGCCGCACATGGGAGAATCGATATTGGAATACACTATGAACAGGCGGTTGCCCCAGGTGATGGGGAATCGCGATCAGGCAATGGCCCCCCATGGTTGTTATCCCTGCCTGGGTTTGAACAAATGGGTGACAATCACCATATCTTCAGACGCGGAGTGGCAAGCTTTTGGTGAAGCCATCGGTGGTTCTCAGTGGACAAAAGAACCGCGTTTTACAACGGTATTGGGTCGGTATCACCATCAGGATGAACTGGATAGGCTGATTTCTTCCTGGACAGTTACGCAGGACAATTTTGAAGTGATGTATATTTTACAGTCGGTTGGAGTTACGGCAGGTCCGGTGGTTAGTCCTTCTACAGTCTACCGCGATCTCCATTTGCAAGCCCGCGGATTTTTTAAGGAAGTAACGCACCGGGAAACAGGTACCAATCTTTATCCCGGCATGTTCTTTAAATTCTCAAGGACACCGGCAGAGGTGCGTCTTCCACCATCCTGCCTGGGTGAGCATAATGAATATGTACTTAAGGATTTATTAGGAATTTCCGCTGAAGAATACACTGTCCTGGAAAAGGATAATATTATCGGCACGGAATACCTGCCTGGGGCATGAATAATAAGGAGGTAAAATGGCGAATAATGTCATCGCGGAGCTCAAAGTATTACCTTTCGGTACTCCCACTGCCAGTTTGAGTAAATACGTCCGAGCCGTAGACACGATCGTAAAAAAAACGCCCGGTATCAAATTTCAGATAACTCCGATGGCAACAATTGTTGAAGGTTCACTAGACACAGTGCTGGATTTGTTAAAAGAAATACACGAAGCGCCTTTCAAAATGGGAGTGCAGCGGGTGCTTACCTCGTTGGTTATCGACGATCGACGTGATAAGCAGATCACCCTGGAGAGTAAGGTAAAGGCGGTAAGTTGACGATTTATAGAAGAGTAACAAATTCGTCGGCGCTGATATCCACGGTTCTCAAAATGGATTTTAAGGTCATCTTATCGAGTTCATAGTGCAAAGGAACGGTCACCGGACTCCGGCCGGGGCAAACCAGGCGGGCGTGACTACCGCGGATGCGTGTGATTTCATAACCGATGTGTCTCAAAGCGGAGATGCACTGTTCTCCCGAGATTACGGGGAGTTTGGTCATTCCTCCCTAACCTCGATATTGTCCAGCGAGTAAGATTCCGGTAGGCACCAGCCTTCCTCTTCACGGCATTCAAGGCATAAAGCCGCGGCTTCTTTTATATTTTTAATGGCCTCTTTTTTGGTTTTTCCCTGAGAAATGCAGCCGGGTATAACCGGTATTTCGGCGACGTAATAACCATTTTCACCTTTGGTAATAATCACCTGGAGTTTCATTTGTTCACCTCCCTGAAAACGGACAAAATTTGGGTAAGCTTGCAGTTATAGTATAGGGCTTCAACAGAGCAAAACCAAGCGGGATTGTTAGGCATTTTTAAAACTGAGTATTATTTGCTTCAGATCAGGTCTCTTCCCGTACATCAACAGATATGTGCGGAACAGTTTCCTGGTGAGTATAAATAACCCGATAATAGATAATACCAATAAAGTAATACTGACAGCTAGTTCCCAGGTGGGGATGCCGGATATCCCCAACCGGACCATTACCGTAATAGGCGCGGTAACGGGAAAGAAAGTCAGTATTTTGACAACGATATTTTCCGGGTTTGTCATGATTAAACCCATAAAATATATCGGAATGATAACTGGCAAAGTGAACAGAACCGATAATTGCTGCCCGTCTCGGGCAGTGGGAGCGATAGCGCCTGCACCGGCCATACCTATCGCGACTAATAAATAACCGAGAATGAAGTACAGTACTCCCAATATCAGGAACTCTGGTGACACATTTAACGAACCGAGGACGCTGCCAAAACTAGACGAGGCAAGTCTAAATATGAAATTGGCAGAAATTAACCAGATGAGTATTTGTAATAACCCGGCAGCCCCGAGTCCAAATACCTTACCCATTAAGAGTTGCCCGGAAGAAACCGAAGAAAGCAGGATTTCCATCACACGGTTTTCTTTTTCTTCACCCAGGCCTTGTAGAAGGTAACCGGAAGAAGAAAAGATAGACATCATCAAAAGGATACTGAATATGTATGGCAGTATTAGTGCGGCGAATCCGCCTTGTTGTTTAGCTATTTCACCTGAAGATGTGAAGGTCGTACTGGCGACGTTCAAAGGGGATTTAACGCGAGCGATTATGTCCGGGCCGTTTCCCCGGAGCAGGTTCGTCAGCAGAAAATCCCGTATAGCGGTTTGAGAGGCGCCGCTCATCTCGATCTCACTTTTCAACGTATATCTCTGTATATAACCGGTGGTAACATAATCTGAAGGAATCACAAAATATTCCGCGAGTTCTTTATTCAACAATGCAGCTTTGGCTGCGGTTTCAGTACTATACTCAATCAGGTTGATATTCGATTCGCTGGTAGCCGTTGTAAAACTACCGACATAATCAACATAACCGATCTTTTGCGTCGTAGGAGTAGAGGTTTTCATAAGAGAAGGAATTACCTGTCCGGCCAGAATGCCCAACAAGGCGATCACCGGAATTAAAAGAGTCAGGATGATAAACCCTTTTCTTCTCACCATGACCAGGAATTCGTGTTTAATTAAGAGCCAGGTTTTATTCATTTTCGTTACCGGCTACCTTGATGAAGATCTCATTCAGTGATGGGGTGGATAGTTCGAAACGGGTGATATTTATACCTTTTTGGACGAGTTTCTCCAGCAGCATTTGAGGCGTTGTCTTCGCATCCAGCGTTAATTCAAGACCGTGGTCATGTTCCCGCCGGTTGATGACGCCGGGTATCTCTCCCATCTCGCCTTGAAACTCAACCAGAACGGAATTATTACGATATTTCGCTTTAATGTTCGGAATGTCGCCGTAAAGGACATCACGCCCTTTGTTGATCATCAAAATACGATCGCACATTTCTTCTATCTCGTTCATACGATGAGTTGACATGATAATGGTTTTACCCTGTTTTCTTAAATCCAGCATCATGTCTTTTAGCAGTTGCGCATTTACCGGGTCCAGACTGGCGGTCGGCTCATCCAGGATGATGAGTTGCGGTTCGTGGATAATCGTCACGATAACCTGGATTATCTGCCCCATGCCGCGGCTGAGTTCTTCAATCTTCTTGTTACGGTGCGGGAGCATTTCCACTCTTTTTAACAGAGCTTCTGCCCGGTTTCCAGCGGTTTTGGAATCAACACCCTTAAGCGCGGCGAAATAAATAACGGATTCCATGACACTGAGTTTTTTATACAGACCGCGTTCTTCAGGCAGGTATCCGATCTTGTTTTTGGTGGTTTCGGTCAGTTTTTCTCCGAGGATTTTTATATCACCGGCATCCGGTTTGATAATATCCATCATCATACGGATAGTAGTGGTTTTACCGGCGCCGTTAGGCCCTATCAAACCGAATATCTCACCAGGCTTAACGGTGAAAGACAGATCGTTGACTACCGCTCGATTACCGTATGTCTTGGTAATATGGTTGACTTCAACCGAATATGATTTCGTATCCATAAACAATTAAAAGATATTATAGCACAAAATTTGAGCTTATCATCACAAAGGTTATGTAGTCATATCTAATTTACATTGGCCTTGACACACCGTTTGGATTACACTATTATCGCAAATGAAGCGGCTTCTTTTATGTACAGGAGGTGAATCATGTATAACGAAACAGGCGCGGGTGGGGCTTCAGCGGCGGCTCCCGCGATCGTAGCTCAGGCAATAAAAGCATCCGGGGCAGTTATTGGGATGGAACCCGGTGATTTTAAAGAAATTCTGAATAAAGCTGGCCACGCCCTGGTTATTAAAGCTAAGGGCGGCTTTTTTAAACCCAATTATCAATATCTCACTTCCTATAAGGGTTTCGTTTTTTTCACTAAATCCGGTGAAGAGTTAACGTTTTCTGCGGATGTTGAATTCATCAACGCCAAGGAAATCTGGCTGCCGAGTTAAGATGAAACTAAAAATTACTACCCTAAGCGAAAATACCGCGGCCGCACTGGGATTATTAGCGGAATGGGGTTTGTGCGTACTAATAGAAACCCCCGATACAGCAGTTCTATTGGACGCCGGGCAGAGTGTTTCGGTGCCCCATAACGCTCGAGTGTTGAAAATCGACCTTTCAAAAGTGCAGAAGGTCGTGCTGAGTCACGGGCACCTAGACCATACCGGCGGGTTGATGAATGTTTTGAAGTTATTGAAATCCGATATCCAGATCATCGCCCACCCGGACGTGTTGGATGCTAAATATTCCGGACGTTACGAAGAAAACCGCCATTATATCGGAATACCTCCCTGGTCTCAAGAATTGAAAAAGCTCGGTGCGCAGTTTGTATTGACTAAAGACCCTGTCAAGCTCGCAGATAACATCATCACCACCGGTGAGGTGCCACTAATCACTGATTTTGAACAAGTCGATCCTAATCGTTTCTATGTGAAAGACGATTCTCAATGGCATGACGATCAATTGATGGACGACCAGGCCATCATCATTAACCACGAGCCTGGTTTGGTTATCATCCTAGGTTGCGCCCACCGCGGCATGATCAATACTATTTACCGGGCACAAAAACTCACCGATCGAAAAGAAATTCAAATGGTTATCGGGGGGTGTCATTTAATCTGGTCGGATGCGGAAAGAATTTACAAAACCATCGATGCTCTACGGCAGCTGGATGTGAAAAAAGTAGGGGTTTCGCATTGTACCGGTATGGAAGCCTCAGCGATGATGGCACAAGAACTCGGGGAGGGATTCTTTTTCAATAATGCCGGCGACATTATCACAATTGACGGTGATAAAATAGAAGTCAGCTAGGAGATTCCCCTATTTCCTCCTTTACCAAAGGGAGGTCAGGAGGGATTTGTAAAAGTATTGATGCACCAATTCCATAAGTCCTCTTTGTGAAGAAGAGGCTACTAGAAATAGGGAGAGATGATGAATTTATCCGTGCAACTGGCACCGAAGCATAAAAAAGGCTTAATTTTAGCAAATCCGGTGATGACCGCTTCCGGGACCTTCGGGTACGGCACGGAATTTGAAAAAATCCTCGACATTCAGAAGCTAGGTGCAATTGTTTGCAAAGGCACAACGTTGCATCCTAGAGCCGGGAACAAGCAACCGCGTATCGCTGAAACCGCCGGTGGAATGCTCAATTCCATTGGGTTGCAGAATGTCGGCGTCGATGCCCTGATTAAAGATATTGCACCCATTTGGGCCACGTGGAAAGTCCCGGTGATTGTTAATGTTGCGGGGGCTACCTTCGGAGAATACGCCGAGGTTGCCCGGCGTTTGGATGGTGTTCCGGGTATCGCTGCCATAGAATTGAATATCAGTTGTCCCAATGTTGCCGAGGGCGGCGCAGAATTCGGGGCTCATGCAGAATCGGCAACTGCCGTCACCAATATCGTGCGCAAAGCCACCAAATTATCGTTAATCGTGAAACTGACTCCCAATACTGCGGACATCGTGAAAATTGCGCAATCGGTTACGGGTGCCGGGGCTGACGCACTGTGCCTGATCAATACACTCAAAGGCGCGGCAGTAGATATAAAACGCCGCAAACTATTACTCGGTAACGGTTACGGGGGATTGTCCGGCCCAGCGATTAAACCGGTAGCCCTGTTCATGGTGCATCAGGTAGCGGCTGCAGTTGATATTCCAGTTATCGGGTGTGGCGGAATTACTACCGGGCTAGATGCCATAGAATTTATCATGGCCGGCGCCAGCGCCGTGCAGGTTGGCACCGCTACATTTTTGAACCCGCGTGCTTCATTGGATGTTCTGGAAGGTATCAAAGCGTATCTCAAACAGGAGAAAATCGGGGATATCAGCGAGCTGGTTGGCGTAGCTCCGAAATAACTTGAATGAATATCACCGATACCCACTGTCATCTCGATGAAGACCGTTTCGATATCGATCGTCAGACAGTTATCGAACGGGCTTTCACTGCCAATGTTAGACGTATGATCAGCGTCGGTACCGACATCGAATCTGATCAAAAGACCATCGCTCTAACAGAAAAGTACCCGCAAATATATGCGGCTGTTGGCATCCATCCTAATGATTCGGTAACGGCAACCGAAGATGATTTTAATCGTCTTCGGGAACTATCAAAACACCCTAAAGTCGTGGCTATCGGTGAGACCGGTTTAGATTTTTATCGGGATTACTCTCCACGAGAAACACAGATAAATAACTTTATGCGGCATTTAGAATTAGCCAGGCAAACCGGATTACCGGTAGTTATCCACACACGCCAGTCAACTGTCGAAACACTGAATATTTTAAAGAATTGGGTGAAACAAACGGGAGCTTCTAAGGGTTCTTCAGGGGTGATCCATTGTTTTTCCGGCGATTGGCAGGCTGCCAAACAGTTTTTAATTATGGGATTTTATCTCTCGTTTGGCGGGTATATCGGGTACCCACGCAGCCATTCCCCGGAAGTGATCAGGCAGGTACCTCTGGACAAATTATTGGTGGAAACCGATGCGCCATTTCTCCCGCCACAGCCATTAAGGGGTAAACGTAATGAACCGTCTTATATTGTTCACACCGTAAATGTACTGGCGCAAGCACTAGGCAAAACTCCGGAGGAAACAGCGGAAATAACTACAATAAATGCACAGGCACTATTTAAATTCTAAATCCTAATATATAAACTCTAAATAAATTCAAATAATGAAAAAGATACAAAACGAGAATGGCGAAGATAACAGTACAGGTGCATCCGGGAGCCAGACACAACGAAGTCATCCGTTGTGTCGACGGTGTATGGCATGTCAGGATAGCCGCGCCGCCGGTGGAAGGCAAAGCCAACAAGATGCTGGTACAGTATCTCAGCGAAATTCTAGACATACCGAAAAGCTGTGTTTCTATTGATAAGGGCATGACCGGAAAGCGGAAGCTGGTAACTATAGAAGGTTTGACTGAAGAGGTGGTGAAAAAAAGGCTGGGGAATCTTTTGTAATACCCTCGTAATGATTGATATTTTTTATTTTCACTTATAATACCTCCCCCTCTTGACAAAACCTTTTTATATGTCTTATAATTCAGTTAAATCAGAAAAATCAGAATAACCCGTGAGGTGATGTATGGTAGAAAGGCAAAAAACACAGGGAGCTTGGTGCGGTACAGGTTGCTGCCAAGTTGAATCCATTATCACGGTGGATGAACGCGGCCAGATGGTATTGCCCAAGGATGTCAGGGAAAAAGCAGGCATCAAACCTGGCGATAAGCTGGCAGTAGTTTTTCTCGGGGGCGAAGCAAAACCGTGCTGCATCATGCTGATGAAGACGGATGAGCTTTCAGAAATGGCTAAAAATGTGCTCGGACCCTTGGTGAAGGACGTATTTTAAATAAGAGGAATAGAAATGAAAAAAGAAAATGTCAAAGAAATAGTCAGGCAACATTATGCTGAAAAAGCGCTGCAGGGGCAAAGTTACTCCTGTTCATTCCCTGAAGCTTCTTGCTGCAGCGGTGCCAGTGAATCGGAATTAATGAGTCTGGGAATCGGATATTTGATGGACGATATTAAATCGGTCCCGGAGGGCGCTAATCTCGGATTGGGTTGCGGTAATCCCGTGGCTCTAGCTTCGTTAAAAGAAGGTGAAACAGTCATGGACTTGGGATCCGGTGCCGGGTTCGATGCCTTTTTATCCGCGCAGCGTGTGGGAAAATCAGGCAAAGTAATCGGCGTGGACATGACGCCGGAAATGCTGACCAAAGCCAGAGAAAATGCGGAGAAAGGCGGCTATAAAAACGTAGAGTTCAGGCAGGGTGAGATAGAAAACCTACCGGTAGATGATAATTCCGTCGATGTTATTATCTCCAACTGTGTTATCAATCTTTCTCCGGACAAACCACAGGTTTTCAAAGAGGCATTCCGTGTTTTGAAACCCGGCGGCAGAATGATGGTTTCAGATATGGTGCTGCTCAAAGAATTACCTGCACGGGTGAAGAAATCGGCAGAAGCTTATGCTGGCTGCATTGCCGGCGCGGCCTTGAAAGACGATTATCTGAAGATGATCCGTGACGCCGGTTTTAAAAATGTAAAAATAAACAATGCCGCTGAAGTTCGAAAAGCTAAAATATTCGGATTGCCATTGGCTAGCGCTAAAGTACAGGCCATCAAACCGGAATAATTCCTGGGGCGCGTTTAGCGTATAAAAGAATACACTAACACGCATGAATCTATTAAAGGGAACGAAGTGAAGAATTCCCGCCACCTGAGATTCTTCACTTCGTTTGGGAAAACTAATATTTTACCTTAATAGCGGCTCCGCTTCCGCCAGCAAACCTACCATTTCGTCAGCGACTTTTTGCGCCTGTTCACCGTATTCCTGCAACATGGTTTCTTTTGCCCAGACGTAGAACAGGTAGCGCATGCAGCGACGGTCTTCACGCTGGGAAAGTAGAAATTCAGCATGTTCCCGGTTGATGCAAATCATACCCTCTTTGGCATCATACCAGCTCCGGTAAACCGATTTATCGCTGCTCGGGGCAGAAATTTTAATATGAGGTGCGCGCGTCGGTGCGCGTGTAATTTTAACGGCGCCGGTCTTTACCGGTTCGGGTTTAACTTCCTGGGGTTTTGTTTCAATTCCGGGTTTTAGATCGGCGGCTGTCGGCCCGATGGCTAGTTTTTCGAGCAGGCCTTTCTCGCGATAGCGCAGGAAGCGGTCGATGAGTCTACCCGCACGGTTCAACAGGATACCGAAGCGCCGTTCCTGGGACTCCGCGCTTACTTCTTGAATTAACTGCATTACTTTCGGCTCGATCTGCCTTAGCGCCTGCACGAAGTTGTTAAATACCTGATCCTGGATAAGGGCGGTTTTATCCGCGGTTCGCTTCAGTCTGTCGTAACGTATATAGCCTTCCAGCCGTTTATCTAACCACGGCATCAGCTTGAATGCCTGCAGGTCGGTCAGATCGCAAATTCTGGTACCGCCGCGTCCGTAAAGACTGATCGAGGCATCGGCCATATCCCAGGGCAGCACATAAAATTCCACGTAGGCCGAGCCGGCTTTTTCAACGTTGATCGTATTAGCCATGATCTTAACACCGCGGAACCGCTGCGGATGCACCTGTTCGAAGATCTCGTCATCGGAAATAGCCATCGAATAAAGATTGGATCGGAGATCGCTGGCGAATTGCTGTCCGAAATAATCCTTTATCCGCTCTTTGGAGAGTTGTGGCGCAATTTCCGGCAGTATGCCCTCCAGGTGGGCGATCGTACCGCGTTGCGTATGTTCGTGTTTATCGCAGTTTTTCAAGATTTCCGCATATCCGTTTTTGAGCCAGCGTCGTTTCAAAACCAGGCAACTCGAGGGTTTGCCGTCTTCATCGGTGGATGCCAGGTGCATCTCATCGGCGATCAAAGCGAACGCCAGCAACCCGATGCCCTGCTCACCTCTCAAAGCTGAATTCAATTTCTCCGAACTGCCGATCTGGTGAAGAACTTGTCTCATTTTACGGGTATCCATTCCCACGCCGTTATCCTGTACGGTGATGCCCTTTAATAAACGGCCGGGGACACCGTTGATTTCCTTGTTCTGGTATTTCAGCTTGATGAAGACTTGCCCTTCCTCGGCGTTAATTTCCTCGATGGCATCGGCCGCATTCTCGACGAATTGTTTCAAAGCTTCCTGAGGATTACGGCAAACATGAGAAAGAACCTCGAAGACACCTGGACCCGTGTGTAATGTGACCTGTGTCATAATTTACCTCCTGTATTCGATCAGAAAAGAGCCGGACGGTCTATTTCCTGCCGGGCTTTTTGGAAGGAGGTGTCCCAGGTAAAGCCCTGGCGGCGGTATTTGATGATCAGTTCAGTAGTGCGGACATCTTCGTCCTGGAAATGCCTAACATGACGTTCTTTCAGGCGGGCTTTAATGCATTTGATAAAACCCTTTTTTTCAAGGTAACGGATTTCGTCGACTGAGGCGCCGGTAAGCTTGGACATTTCCGTGATCCGTAACATTACCTGAATTTTCTCCGGAACATTTACATGAAACTTTACACGAAGTATATCGTAAACGAAGGTGGCTGTCAAGCGTTAATGGAACAACAGTACTAAAGGCTAAAAAATCTTAAGCGTTTCTTAAGAAATGTTATAGGAATATGTCTTATAATCGCAATATCGTGTCACACTATCTGGAAATAGGGGGGTGATGACGATGACATAAATAAGATCAACTATCCATCATCGATTGAAAAAAGAATAACCTATCCGGTCACAGGTAACCAATTGGTGATTAGGCTTGTGTCTAGACGCGTTATGATTCGAAATACCGAAGTAAAATTAACAAATTTAGAGTTCAATTTACTCTGGGTATTTGTCAATAATATCGGCATTGCCTTGACCCATCAGGAATTAATTGCGCGAGTCTGGGGTAAAGAAGACGGAGCATCAATAAATGCTCTTCAGGTTCACGTTAAGAAACTACGCGATAAGGTCAGATTGGATAATGCAAGTTGGCTTATTACCAGTATCCGGGCAGTAGGCTACCGGTTCTGTGCTATTACCCCTGCTTGATTAAATGAATCGCACTGGCTTTAAAGGTCGCCGTTAATACCTGTCCTTCTTTCAAGTCCATTCCCTCATAGCTGCGGCGAGTAATGATCGCTGTTAATAGGAAACCAACATTCAATGTGACTCTAACCTGCGCTCCCAGGTTCACGATCCGAGTAATTTTCCCGATCAGCATATTCCTGGCGCTGGTGGATGTAGTAAGATTTTCACCGACCAGGGTGACATCTTCGAACTTCAAACAAATGGTGGCATTAGTGCCTGCTCCAAATTCCGAAACTGCTTCTATCTGCTTGCCACCGATCTCGATTGTAGCCAGTCCCTCATTTCGGGAGATGACTTTACCGTGCCAGATGTTCCCGGCTTCAACGAAAGTGGCCACTTCCTCATCTACCGGATAATTGAACACCTCGTCAGGTGTTCCGATTTGGCGAAGACGTCCGCCGATAAGTACGGCCACGCGGTGGGCGAGCATTAGAGCCTCGTTTCTATCGTGGGTTACCATTACGGTGGTGGTTTTTGTCTCCCGCAGGACGCTGTCAAAATCTGAGGTCATCGATTGCCGGGTAGGGCTATCTAAACCCTCGAAAGGTTCGTCCAGGAAAAGCAAGTCCGGTTCGAGAGCAAAAGCCCGTGCCAGGCTTACCCTTTTTGCCTCTCCCCCGGAAAGAGTCCTGGCTTGCCGCTTCGCCAGGTGGCTTACACCAAAACGTTCCAACCAGCGCTGGGCCCTGACTCCGGCTTCTGCCTTTTTTACCCCGCGAAGGTGCAGGCCGATTGTAACGTTGTGCCACACGGAATCATTTAGTAGAAGCGATTCTTGGAAGACCACTGCCAGACGTCTCCTGATCTGCAATATCTGTTTAGGGTCTTTGATGATTTCTCCTTGATAGGAAATGGTGCCCGTTGTCGGTTTCATAAGTAGTGACAAACATAAAACAAGGGTTGTTTTTCCCGAGCCGTTTGGTCCTATGATCACTAGTACTTCGTTGGGCTGTATATGGAATAAGGGTACTTCCAGAGTCTTCTTATTCCCGATGATAACACTGATGTTTTCCGCAGATACGACATTGTGGATTCCCGCATCCTGTTTTTGAGTCATGCACGTTTGCCTTGTTGCTGTATCAGGGTTAAGATCACATTTACAGCGAATACCAGGATCATAAGGATAACACTTAAAGCGATAGCTAACCCGAAGTCGCCTCGGCCGGCTTCCATAACGATCGCGGTGGTCAAAACGCGGGTTTGATCCATAATGTTGCCACCCACCATAGTCGAGGCGCCAACTTCAGAAATGATGCTACCGAATCCTGCCATTACTGCGGCGAGCAGTGGCAAACGGGTTTCTTTAAGTAGGATCCAGATCATTTGCGTACGGGAGGCACCCAGGGCAACGATTTGTAATCGCATCTTGGCGTCGAACTGTTGTATGGAAGCATAAGTAAATCCGGTGATTATTGGTAAAGATATGATAACCTGGGCTGTCACCATCGCCGTTGGTGTAAAAAGGATATGTAAAAAACTTAGCGGCCCGCCACGCCAGAGAAAGATCATTACTACCAGTCCGACGACCACTGGAGGCAGGCCCATGCCCGTATTCACGATGGCAATGAGGAATTTACGACCGGGAAATTTGTTCAAGCCGATAGCCATTCCAGCGGCAACGCCTAATACTAGACTTACAGCCGTAGCACCCAGCGAGACTTCGAGTGACAAAACTGTAATCCTCAACATCTCCGGGTCGCCGTGGATCAATAGCCGGAAAGCCTCGACAATACCTTGCCAGATAAAATTCATCTGCTATCCGATCAGGGGTGTCCTCACCTCTTCAAATGAGGACACCCCTTGAATACTTATTTACTACCAATTGATGCTTCGGTTTTACCGGCATCTGGGATAAAGAGTGCCTGACTGTAAGTTACTAAGCCGAAATTAGAGATGGCTGCTTGTGTTGCCGGGGCTAACATGAAATCTGAAAAAGCCTGAGCTCCTGCGGCATTGATACCGGTAAACTTCGCCGGGTTTACCTGAATCACATGATAGGGATTAACCATGACGGCGGGGTTTTCCACCATCTTAATGCTGTTAATGGCTTTACTGTTAAAGAAGGTCAAATAGGTACCGCGGTCGGAGATAGTATATCCATTCTTCTGTGAAGTGATGATAAGGGTAGCGCCCATTGCCTGTCCGGTTGAAAGCCACCAGCTCTGACCCTTAGACGTAATCCCAAGTTGTGCCCATATACCTAACTCATAAGCGTTGGTACCCGAGGCGTCGTCACGGCTCACAAATAAGGATTGTGTATCCGCGATTTTTTTCATAGCTGCAACCGGATCTGTCATACCTTTGATTCCAGCCGGGTCAGCAGTAGGACCAACGATAACAAAATCATTATGCATAACTAAAAGGCGGTTGATTCCGAATCCATCCGCAACAAGCTTGAGTTCGTCATCCGGCGAATGGACAAGCAGAACATCAGCCTGACCTTGTCGAGCCATGGTAATGGCAGCGCCAGAGCCAACGGCGACTGTTTTAACCTGATATCCGGTCTGTGCCTGGAACATGGGGATAAGAACATCAAGAAGTCCCGTGTCGCGGGTACTGGTAGTTGTAGCCAGGATTAGTTGCGGATTAGCCGGCTTAGGTGTCGTTGGCGTAGCAGTCACCGTAGCCGTGGTCGTGATGGGATTAGGTGTCTGTGTCTGCGTAGTGGTCACGATAGTCGTAACCGGATTAGGTACCTCTGTCTTGATGGTAGTCACTGTAGCCGTAGTAGTCGGGGTAGGTGTCGAGCAACCGATTAATGAACTGAATAATCCGAATAAAACTACGGTTATAAGAAGCGCTTTTCCAAGGGATTTACATAATTTATTAAATTTTATCATCTTACTCCTTTAGCAATGTGGCAATGGAACGATATAAATTACTCAACAGTCCTATCAACTAATTTATTGTTCTGTCACCTCCGTCAATCTATTTAGGCTTCACAACTGTAATCTTACCCGTGTCGCCGGTATCGTAACCGGGGATAGATTTGATCATATTGATAAAATCTTCGCTTTTTACAATATCCGGTATTGCGGCCAGGGGTTGTTTTTCGAGCTTATCTTGCAGCATTATCAGGTCGTAACGTTCTTTAAACAGGGGAATAAAATCCAAGCCTGAAACATTAGCAGCAGACTGCACACCCATACCGATATCTGCCTTTTGCCGGGCAATCAAACCGGCAACCGCCATGTGGGTAGTTTCTTCATGTTCGTAACCTTTTATCGTAGAAGGTAAAATGTGCGCAGTTCGAAGTCGTGAATCGAGTAATATCCGGGTACCCGAGCCTTTCTGTCGGTTTACGAAAGTGATGTCTTTGCGTACTAAGTCTTCCACCCCGGTGATATTTTTAGGGTTACCTTTAGCTACGATTAACCCCTGAATTCTTTGCATCACATTAGCCACCGCGACTGTCTCATTAGGCATTAGTTTACGAATGAATGGTATATTAAATTCGCCCGTATCTTCATCTGCCAGGTGCGCTCCGGCAATATCGGCTTCACCGCGTTCTAATGCCACGAGACCGGATAGACTACCGACAAAGTTTGTTTCCATCCGTATATACGGTTGTAATGTACCTATGTGGCGGGCTAACAACTCAATCGCCAGATCATGGCTGCCGGAAAAGCGGATCGTTGCCAGAGCTTTCTTGGAGAAATGTTTGGACTTTTTTGACGGCGGAGCTCTTCTTTCCCGCCATTCCGCTAATTGCAAGGTCGAGGAGGTCTCGATATCTTCTATCGAAAAACCCAAACCCAACGCTTTAATTAAAGCGCTTTCCACGATCCGGTCTAAGCGTTGGCGACGCTGGTTTAAAACAGCCGTTTCTCCGATCACCGGTGTGACATAACTACCACTACCCTGACAGGAAATGATGATCCCTTCTTTAGTCAATTCCAGATACGCCCTGGCGACGGTGCCGGGGTCGATTTTCAAAATAGAAGCTAATTTTCTGATAGCGGGCAAGCGGTCTTCAGGTTTCAAATCACCTGCGGCAATTTGTGCATGGACATACTCCATAATTTGGAGATATGTCGGTCGATCGTTTGTCAATATCAGATTTGTTTTCATATGTCGAAAATGTATGAATACTTACCCTACACTTTAGCAGCAAAGTTTTACCAGAGTCAAAAAATTTCAAGGATAATCGAGGAGAGAAATAAAAACCCCCCCTCGATGTTTGCGAGGGGGGTTATATTTCCACCGGTATTGAAGCTCTGTAAGCGCAATATAAACCGGGGATTGCGATGTTAGTTATCGTCAGAAACGCGAACGTTCGTATAAACTTTTTGCCTGGTTGCTACCTGGGCTTTGACTTTAATTTGATTGCCAGCACTGGCTGCTACGATATCAGATACATCCCGCTGATAACCGCAGAGTAAACATTCTTCATACCAGCCGTCTGTTTCGCGCTGCATGAAGAGGTCACCACTGCATCGGGGACAACTCTTTAATTTCCAAACCGCCATTTTCCCATTCCTCCCATTTTGAAAAGCCTCTTTATTGGACTTCTCTTTATTTACCGGGTTTTTAACGTTACCCGCTTACGACCTTTCTCTTCCAGTATTCGTTGGAGAGAATTTTCTTTATTTGTTTAACTAGTCTAAGTCATTAAGGTTAAGGAATTATTAATATTGTTTACCCACGGTTGCATTAAAGTTAAGAAGAGGTAAAAATTTAGTTACAAAATGTCACCAATTACTTAATCTATAGAAAAATAAAGGTGGGATTACAGTTTTCCCACCTTTATTTTTGCTTTGTTACAAAGAAGCAAACTACATACGCGAATGCTTTTAAGGAGAAGTTATTTCAGGTCTATTGGACCGCGTAACTGCCCTGTTTTTGGATAAATCAGTTCTAAGAATATGTTGACTGTCTCTGTGCCGCCATTGTGAAACTGCAGCATGTAAGCCGTGCCTGATGGTTGGTTAGCCGGGAAGGAAAACCGGTCGGATAAAGTACCACCGAGCACGACGGTCGACGAGTCGGCTTTGTATATCACCGTCGAGCCGGACATAATGGTCATTGAAGCCCCGATACCTTTCTCGGGATAAAAATAACCGTCTAATTTATCCGTGCCGCTCAGGCCTAACAAGTCGATGTCAAAATCGCTGCCGGATTCCAGGCTTACCCTGATCTGGTACATTTGCCATGTATTGCCCAGGACGGCGCGACGGAGGATTTCATATTTCCCGGTAGGAGTAGAACTTTTACTGCTGCTGCAACCGGCCAGTGTGCCTGGAACGAGTATCGATACCACTAATAGAATTGCTAACAGTTTGATATGTTTCATTAGTCCACCTTTGGATGTTGAATGGAAAGACGTTTAAAGATTCAAACATCCCTAAATATAATTATATCATGGGATGTTTGAACCCAGTCTCAGTTACGCGTAGCGGTTAAGCCTTTAATCAAGGTATTTATCTGCCACTTTTTCCAGGAATCCGGTTTTTATTTTTAGACTGGCAATATCGATTTTTTCATTAACTCCGTGGACTGAACCCATCAATGACTCATCGCAATTTAGTGTGATCACACCCGTGCCGTAGGAAGGCACTCCTATCTCACGCATGTACCGGGAATCGGTGGCGCCGGTACAAACCGAGGGTAAAACCGGGTTATTACCGACGAATTCTTTAAGCGTGCTTTCGATCAGTTTGTAATATTCGTTATCCATTCTGGAGAAACTGGCGGTATGCACCTGTAGCGGTTCTATCGCCGCATCGCCGATCAAGGGCTTTAATTCGCTGAGCACATAGTCAAAATCCTGGTTGGGTAGAACCCGTATGTCTACCTCCGCCTCGCAGGCATCCGGTACGATATTGGTTTTTACGCCACCGTGCACTACATTGGGAGAGATAGTCATCCGGGTGATCGATCGTAAATAGACTGCCAGACTCAGGTCTTTCAGCTTCATGATAGTCTCATCGATATTTTGCTCGTTGATTTTGACCTTATAACCATAAATGTCGGCAATTGTTTGAATGAGACGTTTGGTTTCGGGAGTCAGTACGATTTTGGGTTGGTAGTTTGCCAGAGCATTGATGGTTTTAGCCATTTTCACTACGGCATTGAACTCCAATATCGGAGATGAACCGTGCCCGGCGATACCCCTGGTCTTGAGTTTAACCCATGAAGGAGCTTTTTCTCCGATACTCAAGCTGTGATAGGGTTTGCCGTTAATCCCAGTTGGTTCGGCGCCTTCATTGATGGCAAAATTCGCCCTCAATTTTTCCGGGTATTTCCCTGTGATATAACCAGCTCCGAGCGCGCCCCCCACCTCTTCGTCAGCCAGGGCAGCAAAAATCAGTTTACCCTTTAATTTGCCGGAAGAAACAAGGTTAATAAAAGCACAAGCTTCTGCAGCCGCCATCCCTTTACAATCGATAGCGCCCCGCCCGTGCACAAAGCCACCTTTTATTTCGCCGGAAAACGGTTCGAAACTCCAGCCGCCACCCACCGGTACCACATCCGTGTGGGATAAAAAGAGTAGGCTTTTAGGTCCTTTACCAAACGTGGCAATGAAGCTGCCGCGCCCCGGTGCGCTCTCGATAATCTCGTTGGGTATTTTGTATTCATCGAACAGCTTTTTAAAGTATTCGGCAACGGCGGTTTCGCCTCCCGGAGGATTTACGGATCGGATACGGATAATATCAGAAAGCACTTTCTCGACTTGCACGGTCATAATACCCTCCTGCCATTACGTTTCTAAAGCGGCCAATTTTTGACCAGCTTCGAAGGCTTTTTGCATCGCATCAGGATGTTTTAAAATAGCTCCCTTTTTATCGATGCCGTTAATGGTAAGCTCTCCCTCATATTCTACGCCGATAACGTGAAACCACGTTTTAATAATTGCTAAAGACGGTTCGAACATATTTTTAAGCCGTGTGCCGGCCACCGAAATGAAGAAACCGCGGCGTTTTTTTACCGGGTTCAAGGGTGGGGTTTTCAGTACGTATTTTTTCGCCCAGAGAGATTGCGTGCGGTCGATCATAGCTTTCAGGGGCGCGGTGGGACCCATGAACTGTACGGGAGAAGCTATCACGATAATATCCGCTTGTTCCAGTTCAAGATAAATTTGCTGCATATCGTCTTTTACGCGGCAAATTCCTGCTTTCAAACAATCATCGCAGTGCTGGCACGGAGCAATTTTCAACGAATTCAGACGGATCGTTTTCACTTCCGCACCCTTTTCCCGGGCGCCTCGTAAAAATTCCGCGAGTAATAATTCGGAATTACCGTGCAGACGCGGGCTGCCGGAGATTCCGAGTATCTTCATAAGGCTCTAGCCTCGATAATCAAATTAATTGCTTGTTCCCTTTGGCGCATTGAATGCTCGCGTTCCGGAATATCGTGGTCGTATCCCAAAAGATGCAGTATGCCATGTACCAGGAGCACGGATATTTCTTTCTCCGGGGAATGATAATGTTCCCTGGCTTGTTTGGCTGCCTGCGGATAAGAAATAATAACTTCTCCAAGTTGAGAAGAGCCATCCGGTGGATTAATGAATCTATTTTTCTCCTCATTTGCTTCGCGCATCGGGAAAGAAAGGACGTCGGTGGGATGGTCTTCTTGAAGGTATTCGCGGTTAAGTCGATGTACTTTTTCATCTCCGGTAATCAGGATGTCCATTTCTATCTTAGATCCGGCCTTCTCCGCAGTTAAAGCCAGAAGCGCCACGGCTCTCAGCCAGATCGGGTAAACCAATTTTTTATACTCGGTCTCGATAGTAACATTTATCTTCATCTGTGGAAATGATAACACAGTTCAGGTAAGTGCTCAAAGGGTAAACGTTGGATGGAGAGCGATAGAAAACTAGGCCATAGTGTAGTAGAATAGTAAAGTTGACCACCTGGAGGGATCGCATAGAGGTCTAGTGCGGCCGCCTGCTAAGCGGTTGCCCTGCGAAAGTGGGGTCGTGGGTTCAAATCCCACTCCCTCCGCCACTCTAGTCGGTTTTTCTTCCCAATGATTAATCCCTCAACTCTAAAAAAATATTTCTACGTATAATTTCCGTAATCTATTCTTACATGACAGTATCAAACATTCTAATATAAGTTTTTTGTCGTTTCAGGCATTCGAATACAGGGGTTTAACATCGCGAACGGTTTCCCGTTGTAAAACGGGATCCATAAAAATGTGAGGAGTCAGGATGAGTGTCTATTGCATATATATCCTCGCCAGTTAACCTTATGGAACTCTCTATATAGGCGTTACAAATGATTTAGTAAAACGAGTCTGGGAACATAAAAACAATCTGGTGGAAGGTTTTACGAAAAAGTATCACGTCCATACACTCGTCTATTACGAATCGACAGAAAGCCTCGAAGGCGCCAGGATAAGGGAAAAGCAAATGGAAGAATGGAAAAGATGCTGGAAGATCGAACTGATTGAGAAAAGAAATCCGGATTGGAGAGATTTATATGATGGACTTGGCTGAGGATTATAAATGAGTAAAAATGTACACCCGACGGTGGATTGATGGATCCCGATCCCGATTGTATACGGGATGTACCACTTACGTTGGGAAATAATGGTGCAATAGCCAGCTACTTGAATATAGAGTGGGTGGATTGATGGATCCCGACTTTTGTCGGGAAACAAAACTAATTAAAAACATGCTGGATTTCCATTTACACAAGGAGGCTACTTCAACCGATACGGTTAAGATAGATTCCTGCGAAAGTAGGAATGACATGAACAAGTTGAGTGATCATTACATCGTAATTCATCGAAGTCTCAACCTAAGGTGCTCTTATTACCAAAATACCGGCAGAAACTGTAGAATTAATTTATGACTTATTATATCTGGACAATAGGCTGCCAGATGAACAAAGCCGAATCAGAACGTTTAGCCGGTCTTTTTTCTCAAAAAGGGATGCAGGCAACCGAACACTTGGATGAAGCGGACGTTGTTATCCTGAATACGTGTGTCGTGCGTCAACACGCTGAAGAACGGGTGAACAACAAATTACATTCTTTGAGGGCTTTTAAAAAGGCTAATCCGCAGATGTTGTTAGCAGTCACGGGCTGCTGGGTGGATTCGAACTTGGAACAAATGAGAAAAACTTTCCCCTACGTGGATTATTTTTTCAAAGCCGGGGAAGCACCACCCTGGCAGGAGCTAAACGAATGGAAGCAAGCCTTGCCTTCCAAGCCTGGAGTTGCCGAATACGTTCCCATCATCCAGGGTTGTAACAACTTCTGTTCTTATTGCATTGTTCCTTATCGTCGGGGAAGGGAGAAAAGCCGTCCTTTATCCGAGATAGTCTGCGAAGTAAAGGAACTGGTGAAAAGGGGGACCCGTGAAGTAACCTTACTCGGTCAGAATGTAGATTCCTACGGTCACGACCTCCCGGAAAAACCAGAACTAGCCGATCTACTAACCGGGCTAAACGAAATAGATAGTCTGTGGCGTATCCGTTTCTTAACCAATCATCCCAAAGACATGAATCAAAGTCTTATCGAAACCATCTCTAAACTGAATAAAGTCTGTCAGTCCTTCAATATACCAATCCAGGCAGGCAGTGACGAAATTCTTAATGCCATGCGCCGCGGTTACACCGTAAAGGACTACCGAAAACTCATTTCTGAAATACGTGCTAGAATTAGAGGAGTAGCTTTAAGCAATGATATCATCGTCGGATTCCCGGGTGAGACCGCTGAACAATTCCAGCAAACGGTAAACCTGATTGAAGAGTTGAAATTCGATGTCGTACATGTAGCAGCGTATTCACCGCGCGCCGGTACCATTGCCGCCCGGGAGATGAAGGACGATGTGACACCGGGTGAAAAGAAAAGGCGGTTGCAGACCGTAGAAAAATTGCAGGAAAATATTGCAGCAAAGATCAACGCAGCTTTACAACACCAGGTTGTTGAAGTACTGGTTGAGGGTAAAGAAGGCGAAAAGTGGTACGGGCGTACCAAAACTGATAAAATTGTATTCTTTAATGATCCCGGCGATTGGGCCGGCAAGTTAGCTAATATAAAAATTGAACGCACCAGTCCCTGGTCGCTACAGGGTTCTGTTTGCAAAGATTACTAGGAGGAATAGGTTTGAAAAAGAAATTGCTATTAATTGCGGGGTTAGTTACGGCTTCGTTAGCGACGGCAGCATTACTTTCCAGCTGCACAACAACAGGCACGGATAGTACTACCTCCACCAGCTCCACTCAAAGCTTCCTGATCATGATTGGTTTCATTGTCCTGCTTTTCGTGATGATGTACTTCTTAACGATCCGCCCGCAACGCAAGAGGCAACAGGAACATCAGAAAATGATGCAAGCCATCCAGAGAGGCGATAGAGTTATTACCATCGGCGGTTTGTACGGCACGGTAGAAAGTATCAATGAAGATAGCGTTACCATCAGAGTTGAAGGCGGCACCACCATGCGCTTCATCAAATCCGCTATTGCCAGCAAACTCGATGAACAAATCCCCGAAGCAAAATAGTCATCCCGTTTTCGATGCCAGGGTAAATTCGCAGGAATAGTCCTGCAGGCTTGAACAAACAGTCGAAAAGCTCCTACCGGATAATAAAAATCCGGCAGGAGCTTTTATCCATTCAGGAGATAGTTATCATGAGCTATTTCGATTATGTTTTAGTAGGTAGTGGCATTGCCGGGTTGTACGCTGCTTTGCAGGCAAGGAAACACGGCACAGTATTGATTGTTACCAAAGGGCATATAGAGGATTGCAATACCCGTCATGCTCAAGGTGGAATTGCGGCCCCTATCGGCGTTAACGATTCTCCGGAGCTTCATTTCCAGGATACCATCGACGCCGGTGCCGGTTTATGTGACGAAGAAGCGGTTCGAATACTGACCACGGAAGCTCGCGACCGCATCTCCGACCTGGTAGATTTGGGTGTCCCCTTCGACACGATCGATGGTAAAATTACACTGACCACCGAGGCCGCCCACAGTATGCCGCGTATTTTGCACGCCGGCGGCGATGCTACCGGAGAACACATCGAAGTAACTTTGAGCAGGCGCGTCTGCGCTACTGATATCAAAGTGCTTGAACAATATCTAGCTACGGATATTCTTGTAGAAGATGGCATCGTCCAGGGTGTACGCGTGATGGACTGTGTCAGCGGTTTTGCCGAGGAATTCGAGTGTAAATACCTCATTTTAGCCACCGGAGGCGGCGGTAAAATTTATAAATTCAACACTAATTCAGAGATTGCAACCGGTGATGGTGTTGCCTTGGCATACCAGGCCGGCGCTCAGATTAGTGACATGGAATTCTTCCAGTTTCATCCCACCTGTCTTAACATGCCCGGCGTCGAACCGTTCCTGATTTCCGAAGCCGTGCGTGGGGAGGGCGGAATATTAAGGAATATCGAAGGCATCCGTTTTATGACTGATTATACTCCCGATGCCGAACTGGCACCCCGCGATGTGGTAGCACGTAGCATCCTCTACGAAATGATAAAAACCAAATCCGATCATGTTTATATCGATGTCACTCACCTGCCCCGTAGCTTGACTACAACGCGTTTCCCGCATATTTACCGCTACTGTCTGGATAACGGATTGGATATTACCAAACAACTGGTACCGGTTGCCCCGGCAGCGCACTATATGATGGGCGGCGTAAAAGTGAATACTTGGGGAGAAACTAATTTACCCGGGTTATTTGCGACCGGTGAGACAGCCTGCACTGGAGTTCATGGCGCCAACCGACTTGCCTCAAACTCGATGTTGGAAGTGCTCGTGTTCAGTAAACGGATACTGGAAAGGACCACCAGCGGTACCGCGGAAAAACTCGTAGTTAAACCCTCCGACCAATATTTGACCCTGCCTCAACGTAAAGCGCTGCGAGGAGTTTTACCTTTAAATTTGGTTAACTTACAATCCTTGATGTGGGATAAGGTAGGTATTATGCGCAACCGTGAAGGCTTGCAAGAAACTGCTGATATTTTAGCCACATGGCAAAAACAGATAATCAGGCCGATAGACCGCACTACCCATGAATTGAATAATATGCTCTCTACCGCGCGTTTAATTACGGAAGCAGCCTTGATCAGGGAAGAAAGCCGTGGCGCTCATTTCCGTTCCGATTTCCCCCAAACCTCTGAAAAATGGCAACAACATATCCATTTCACTCGGAAATAAACTGCGTTCGGGGGACTATCAAGAGAACAACGTGTTGCAGTGAAGCGAAGTGCTGCTCGCCCTTAATCTTCTAAATCGGAAAGAGGGGGAGGAAAGGGCATTTCGTAACCGATACCGGCAAGTTTTAAGGCTTTATCGCGCAGTCTCTGCAAATAATCCCAGAGAACTCTTCTTTCTTCATCAGATATCACCGAAAAGATTTCATGCATCGTAATCCGTTGCGTAGAATATTCGTAAAGCTCTTTGCCTTTCGTCGTCAGCGTAATTCTTACCATATTCCGCTTGGGCAGATCCTTCACGCGTTTTATCAGCCCCTGTTTTTCCATACGGCTTAAAAGCCCGGAAATCGAATGTGGTTCGCGTACCAGACGACGCGAAATTTCTGCCGGTGTTGCTTCCGGTCCGATATCCTGAATCGTGAACAAAACAGCCGCCTGTATACTGGAAGTCCCGTGTTTTTCTAATTCCCGGTCTCTGGCTTTTATCATCGCATCACGGGTTTGGCGGAAAAGAGCCCATAAATTGTAGTCCTGGTCAGTCGATTCCAGGAAGCTTGATTTTAATTCATTTTTGTTTGTTGTCTTGCCCATGTTAAGTTATTCGCCTCGCTAATAACATTCTGAAATAATTATAGCACAGGGCTTTTTACCAATTGTTAGAGATGGATGATATAATAATCCCTACTCGGTGTTCGGGATGAAAATGTTACACAATGTTTACCTTGCGCTAGGTTCAAATCTAGGCGATAGAAAAATAAACTTGAAAGAAGCTCTGGAAAGGCTTGGCGTCAGCGTAGATATCACACAACGGTCGGCGGTATATGACACGGCGCCGGTAGGGAATACCCGGCAGCCGCGCTTTTTAAATATGGTTTGCCTTGGGAAGACCGCATTATCTCCTCAGGAATTGCTGGACTTTGCTAAGAAAATCGAAGATGATTTGGGTAGGAAACCCGGACCTGTTAATAGTCCCCGTCTCATCGATATCGATATCCTGTTTTATGATGATATCGTGATCGACACGGCACGATTAGCAATTCCACACCCGCGTATCGCAGAAAGGGTTTTCGTGTTGCTACCGTTGTTTGACATTGCCCCGGATATTATACATCCGGTTACCGGAAGAACTATAAAAGAAATGCTGCACGAATTACAGTGGGTGTCTAAGGACATAAAAAAATTATAAACTAAACTATAGGCAATGACGGAGGTAATATGTACGAGATTTCAGTGGAAATGGATTTTGATGCCGCTCATTTTTTACGCGGTTACCAGGGGAAATGCGAAGCTTTACACGGGCACAGATTCAAAGTAGCGGTCACGGTTTCCGCTGTTAAACTGAATGAGATCGGGCTGGGATATGATTTTACTGAACTTAAAAAGAGACTCGCGGAAATACTAGCCAGGTACGACCATACTTGCCTTAACGATATCGCCCCTTTTAAGAAAATAAACCCATCATCGGAACATATAGCAGTGACTATATATTCGGAACTAAAGAAAAAATTGAAGGCTACGTCGGTAACCCTTAGCACTGTTACCGTCTGGGAATCTCCACAAAGTCATGTCACTTACAAACCGGACTAGTTTTGTTGTGCTCTCAATCATAGAGAAAAATACCTCGGATGAGAATTATCGGTGTTTTTCCGGTGGGAGCAGGTTGGGGATAGTGTCGATAATGGGGTAGCGGACATCACCTTTGGCGCAATAGAGAAAGCCGGAGATTATTTCCTTCTCATTTTCCTTCTCGATAGTCAAAGTGAGCTTACCCTTGCAGACAGGGCAGACCAGGATATCCAACAGTTCCTTTTTCATTGCTGAATAAAAGTATACCATAAGAAAAACCCCTATTAACAGTAAGGTATAAAAAATCTCGAGCTAACCATATGTTAACTTTTACGTTATAGTTATTGATAGGTCAGTAAAAACAAAAAAGCGGAGAACGAGATATGAAAAAATTACTTATGTCGCTATGTGTTCCACTACTTTTGATTGGAGTAATGATTAGCGGTTGCAAATCGACCGATAACAACGTTAACACTGTTCCACCGGCGGATGACGGTACCAAATCGGTGTCCCTTGAAGTGACCGGTGCGGAGTTCGATACTCAATCAAATATCGTCAAAACCATTGATGTTGTATACCCGGGTTCGGTGATTATAAGTCTGAATTCCAACCAGACCACGGGTTTTAGCTGGTCGGCAGAGCCAGTAAACAGCAACCCTAATGTAATTTCCCAATACGATCACAATTACGTCGCTCCCGAAGCGACCGGAGTTGTGGGTGCATCGGGTAAAGAGGTGTGGACATTTAAACCTAAGGCAACCGGCACCGCAACATTGACTTTTGAATACAGCCGACCGTGGGAAGGTGGGGAGAAAGCTGTCCGTACTGTCCAATTGACGATTACGGTAAAGTAAACCCGGAAGTGGACGGTTCATGGTTTCGAAGAGGATGGGCGAACACCCACCCTCTTGTTTTTTCACGCACAATCCATTTTATGAGATGGCTTTTTATGTGATACTCTTATTTATAACCACCTATGATTTCACTAATTGTATTGATAATTGTTTTTCTGCTGATTGCTGTCAGGCGAATCGGTAAATTCAAGCTTCAAATCTGGCAGGTTATGTGTCTTGGGGCTGTAGCCGTTTTAGTCTCCAGGCAAATAACACCTCTCAACGCTTTCAAAGCAATTAACATTGATGTGATGTTCTTTTTATTCGGCATGTTTACCGTTGGCGAAGCATTGCAGGAGAGCGGCTATCTGGCACACCTTTCCTACCGTTTCTTCGGACGCGCGAAATCTCTGAATATCTTAGTGCTGTTAATTCTGTTCGGCATGGGTTTGCTATCCGCCTTCTTAATGAATGACACACTAGCTATTATCGGAACACCGGTAGTTTTGATGCTGGCGAAGCAGGCTAAAACTCGACCTCAGATTCTGATGTTGGCGCTCGCATTCGCCATCACTATCGGGAGCGTTATGAGCCCGATAGGCAACCCCCAAAATTTGTTAATCGCCGTAAACGGACGGGTAACGAATCCCTTCATCACTTTTTTCCGTTATCTACTTTTGCCTACTCTGATCAACTTACTTTTAGGA
>Ga0209777_10001566_pt1 | contig 32507 bp, 13 predicted proteins | sample FrelakmetHBP12HB_FD_187147 | JGI IMG/M metagenome (GOLD analysis project Ga0209777, IMG submission 187147) | Freshwater lake sediment microbial communities from the University of Notre Dame, USA, for methane emissions studies -HBP12 HB (SPAdes)... | ecosystem: Environmental > Aquatic >... | reverse complement strand
GATCTTGGGATTTCCGGCTTAGCTAGTTTTTCTTGTACCGGTATTTCTACTTTTAAAGCAGTTTTAGGTTTAGGTTTAGTGGCTTGAGAATAAGCAGCAAGACCTATAAATGCCAGAACCAGTGTTAGGATAACGCCAATTATAAATGGGTATAAAAAATTATTCTTGCGCATAAATTCCTCCCCCCTATTCTTCCAACCTTACATTATCAATGTATACCGGTCCACTATAAGTCGGGCGTATATTTGATTCCACCCTGATTCCTACTTTACGCACATCAGCGCGAAAGGCATCAGTAATTTGAGTCTTGCGCCAATCTGTGCTTGCGGGTACTAGGCTGGCAGAAATCGTAGTCCATTCTCCGGGAATTAATTTAGTCAAACGGCTCATCTCAATCCAGGCCCAATCTTCACCTACGGTAAGAATAAACTTTGCCTGTAAACCAAAAGGCGCATCCTTAGGTAAAAATATATCTGCCAGGATAGCCTTATACGGTGTCCAGTCAAAAAACTGCTGAATCTCTACATAAGCTCCGGCCCATTTCCCTCCAGAAAAATTAGTCATTAACTCTAATGAAGACTTCCCCTCTTTAGCAAATTTGCCGGATACAGCAATGCTTTCCCCGGCATGGTCATCTTTTTCAAAACACCAATCCGGAATCTCCCAACTGGGCATATTCTCCTCAAATCCGAAAATAAGCTTTTCTTTACAAAACCCGGGATGGGTAACAAAACAAAAAGATACGAGCAATAATAAAATTTTTAATCTCATTTTCTTTTCTCTCCTGATTTTTAACTTTATACATACGTGGCCTGCAATCCTTACCTTTCAATATAAGGATAATCGGAAGCCACTTTAGTATTTCGCTCCTAGAAACCGCGTAGCCCATGGAGCTTCATCGTTTTTTTAACCAATCAACTAACACTTCTTCTGCTTTTTTATCGCGAATGGTATAGCCTAAAGGAGACCAGCGCTCCTGGGGAAAATAACTCCACCAATAAAAACCCTTAAACCAGGGATAGGTAAAGCAGACGGTAAACATGGCATCCAGACAATCCGCCTGTTCTTGTTGATCAATAGAATTTTTAGCAATATCACTAAAGCTCGCCCAGGGCTCGATATTCGTACCGTCAGCGCTGGAATAACCCACCTCGCTAAAAATTACGGGTTTATTTATTGCTTTAACTTTCAGCCAATTATCAATCTCTGAAGCGTGTCTTCTCCAACCCGCAATCAACTCCTCTTTTGTGGGATCTTTTTTTGTGGTCAAAGGAAAATAAGCATCGATGCCGATGAAATCCAACTTATCCCAGAAGCCGACAGCTTTATATTCATCCCAGTTGGCGCAATAAGTCAGGCGGCCGGAAAATACCTGTTTTACTTCTTCGATAACTGCCTCCCACTCTTTCTGCCATGCGGCGGTAGTAGTATTGGCCAATTCCGTGCCAATGGCAAAGGCCTCCACGTTATATTTACTGGCCAACTTTGCGTAATGCAACATATGCTCCTTATAACTGGCAAACCACTCTGCAGAGGGAATGATATTACCTCTCCATTCTCCGGTTTTTGTATCGACGTGGGTCTTTAATAATACCTTCATTCCCAAGGAATGGGCTTTATCTATGCAATGGGCGATAGCTTTATCATCAGGGGTATCCTTTGGGTCGATATTGATGATCTTTTCCTCAATCGTCTCCTGAGTCAAAACCACCATAATCGAGAGATGGCTAATACCTAAGCTCTTAAGGTGCTCCAGGGTTTTATCAGAAGCCTCCAAGCCTAATTCTGTTTTTCCCCACGAGGTATAGACCACGCCTTTCTGAAATTCTTCCAATGTGACTGCGCCGGGCGAAGCTACTGCCGACTCTTCTACCACTGCCTCTGCCCCCGGCTTCTTTTCTAATTGCGCGGCTAACTTCGGATAAACTTGCGCCAATGGCTTATCTTCAGGATTATCTTTGGCCGGGCCAAGGCACAAAAATTCCCAAAGCGAAATCCCCCACTGCGGATCAAACCTTTTTAAGCCGATAAGTTTTACGTACCTGGCCACGACCGGCGCAAATTCGATCTCGGGAGTATCCCCTTTCTGCTCTTTTAAAGATGCGACTGTCTGCCATTTTTCATTATCTAAAGATACTAAAATATCGTAATCTACGGCATAAGCTGCTTCCCAGAAAATTATAACTTTACTGACTAACTTAGGCTTTCCAAAATCAAAACTGATCCATTGATTGTCGGTATAACCGGAAGACCAGCGCGACATTAGGCTCCCGTCTATCGGCGCCTTGGGATCTTGTGGAGGAGCCCAATCCGCAGTGGCATCAAAAGAGGAAACCGTGACAGACTCTGTTTTCAGGTAAACTAAAGGATTGGCTTGCGGTTGTGTTTGAAGTACAACTTCAGGTGCTTTTGCCGCAGGAGCAGTTTCCTGCGCGCAGGAAACCATGTTCATGGCACAAAACAAAAAGAGCAAGGTAAAGGTAAATTTTTTCATCTTTTCATCCTTTCAATCCAATCATAGTGATGCCCTAGATGATATATTTCTGCAGGAATAAAAAATACGATCAGCACCGGCAGAGTCACTACCGTTGCCCCGGCCATTACCATAGCAAAATCTAAACCGAATGTACTATTTAAAACGGATAGAGCTAACGGAGCAGTGCGCATATTGCCGGTATTGATGACAATTAACGGCCAGACAAAAGAATTCCATTGAGACAAAAAAGTAAATATGGCTAAGGCGGCTAAAGCGGGTTTAATCAAAGGAAGGATGATCACCCTATAAATACCGAACTCGCTGCAGCCGTCAATCTTAGCCATATCGATCAGGTCATTAGGTATACTCATAATGTACTGCCGGCAGAGAAATACCCCGAAGACCATGGCTAAATTAGGGACGATCAAGGCATAAAAAGAATTCAGCCATCCTAAATTTTTGACGATAATAAAACCGGGGATGAGGTTTACCTGATAAGGGATCATGATCGCACTCAATAGTAACAAAAAAATCTTATCCCTGCCCCAGAAGCGGTGCTTGGCAAAGGCATAACCCGCTAAAGAACAGAAGAATAAATTGCAAATGGTTACGGTACTAGCTACAAAAAGGCTGTTTAATAAATAACGTAGCATCGGCAGAAGAGAAAACAATTCCCGGTAAGGGGCTATAGTAGGATGATGCACCAAGAATGAAGGCGGATAGGCCTGGACTTCTTCAATCGGTTTAATAGAAGTAACAATCATCCAGACGTAAGGAATGGCCATGGTTAATGCCCCTAGGGTAAGAAAGGCATAAATCATGAAGGCCGTAGAGCCTTTTTTAATTTTAAAGATATTTATCGTCATTTAGTATTCAAATCTTGAACGCACTACTTTTAGATTAAACCAGGTAACCAAGAAAATAATCGCAAATAAAATATAGGCGATCGCTGAGGCAGCCCCAAACTCAAAACGCTGAAAACCTTTTTCGTAAAGATAAGAAACTATCGTAAGCGCAGAATCCAGGACCCCCCCTGCTCCTTCGCCGGTACCGGCAGTCAAAATATAGACCTGCTCAAAAACCTGAAAGGAATTAATCACTGACATAATCGCCACAAAAATTAAAGTCGGGCGAAGTAACGGCAAAGTAATATTCCAAAATTTATGCCACCCTCCTGCCCCGTCAATATCTGCGGCTTCGTAAAAAGTAGAAGGTATAGTCTGCAGCCCCGCAAGAAGTAAGAACATATTATAACCCAGGCCTCCCCAGATCGAGACAATCATGATTGCCGGTAGAATCCAATGCGGATTCATCAACCAATCTACAGGACTAGCCCCTAGTTTTATTAACCAGTGGTTAATCAAGCCGTATTTTTCACCGGCAAAAAGCCATCTCCAGATCACTGAATAAGCCACTACTGAGGTGACTACCGGCATAAAAAATATCATCTTATAAAAATTTTTAAAACGGATCTTCTGGTTAATGGCCACGGCTATTAACAAAGAGAGGCTGATACCTACCGGAACCACTCCCAATACGTAGATTCCGGTATTGCGCAGCGCTTTCCAGAAGCGCGGGTCATGAAAAAAGATCTGGCGGTAATTCTCCAGCCCCACCCACTGCGGCGCAGAAATGACATTGTATTTAGTAAAACTTAAGAAAAATGAAGCGACCGCAGGGATAAGCACAAAGATGGAAAATAAAATTACTACCGGAGCAATAAAAAGATAAGCATAACGCTGCTCAAATAATCTTTGCCAAAAACTTTTTTTAGAATCCATATTTCTGGGCGTAGCTCTTTAACATCTGGACTGCTTTGGGGATATATTTTAATTCATCCTGCTGGAAAAAATCCTGGCCTTCAAATTCCAGGGAAAAGAAACCGCGGTACTCTGCTTTTTTTAGGATGGTAAATATGCGGTCATAATCAAAGAATAATTCCTTGGCATCGTCGCTCATATGATGGACTTTGGCGTGGATATGCGAGGCATAAACAATCGTATCTTCTATCCCCTTATAATTATCCTTATCCTGATAATTGCCGGTATCTAGATTTATTTTTACCCATTCGGAATTGATCTCTTTGATCAGCCGTAAGGTATCTTTGGATGTGGGTAGAAACCCGCCGTCATTATGCGGTTCAATCGCCAGGACTATCCCGGTCTCTTTAGCTTTTTTCTCGCATTCTTTGATACAGTTGACCATTGCCGGCCAGAGTTTCTCTTTATCCTCATAAGGGCAGGGCCAACCGGAAAATATGCGCAGCACCGGTGCGCCTAAAATATAACCTGCCTCTAACCACTTATTCACTGCCTCCACTTCCTGTTTTCTTTCCTCAACCTTAGGTTTGCCGAAATTATTTCCCGGCGAAAGACAGCAAATGGTCAGGTGCAAATCTGTAGCCATCTTCTTGTATTCAATTAAAGATTTCTTATCTGTCTTAGGTAAATGGTCGGTAATAATATCTATGCCGCCTAACTTCAGCTCTAAAGCGCAAACTTTAAGCAGCTGCACAAAATCTATTTTTTTTGCTTCTAAGGATTTATGGTATGACCAGGTGCACAACCCCAACTTCATTTTATCCTCCGCAATTTTCGAGACCCGGTCTTAAACCGTGCTCAATCGAGACCGGGTCTCGAAATCTTCATTTAACCTTCGCCCACTTACCGGTCCTATTAGCCTCATAAGCAGCCAGGATAACTTTGATTGTCTCTCTTCCCTCTTCTGCCGAAACAAAAGGAGGCTTATTTTTCTGCACACAATCGATAAAATAATGTATGGCGTTCTCCCAACCGCTGCCAGGGCCAATAGGCGGAAGTTCTTCTTTTAAAGTATGATTAGGATCATCGCCTTTTTCGGGCTTGGCTATGCTGACTAATATCGACTGCTTATCGCCAATAGCAGTAGTCATCTTGCCTTTTTCCCCATATATATAGGTAAGCACTTCATGGGGACGCGTGGTCCAGCTGCATTCAAATTCTCCTTTTGTCCCATCCTCGAATTTTAAAAGCACGGTGGCATTATCATCCACGGGGATTTTTTTCTCTAAAGTCTGGATGCGGGCAAAAACTTCCGTGACTTTTTTGCCTTTAAACCAACGCACTAAATCGCAGATATGCACCCCGATATCTACCATACAACCGCCGCCGGATTTCTTTTTATCATAAAACCAAAGGGCCTTATCGTCTGACCAGTATTCCGGCCCGGCATGGCCGATCCTACCGCGGATATTATGGATTTTACCTAAGATGCCGGAGTCAATCACTTTTTTGGCTGCTTGATTTATCGGATCAAATCTCTGGGTTTGCTCCACCATCATAAGGACCTTATTCTTTTTCACTGCCGCGACTATATTATCTGCGGCCTCTACCGTTATAGTAATCGGCTTCTCCACCAGAATATGCTTTTTATTGTTGGCTGCAGCAACGGCCATCTCCCCATGCAGATAATTCGGGGTATTTACAAAAACTACATCAATATCTTTTCTTTTTACCAGGCTCTTGTAGTCAGAAGTAACATCCACCGCGCCCAGATTAAATTTATTCGCCAGAAACTCTGCCTTACCTTCGATAATATCGCATAAACAGACGACTTTAACCTTTTCTTGATAATTGACTAAATTAGGCAGGCTTGCCCTTTCGCTGATTTTTCCGCACCCAATAATCCCTACCTTAATCATTCTTTCTCCTGCATTCCAAGTCCGGGTCTTAAACCGTGCTCAATTGAGACCGGGTCTTGTCTTACATATAGATTCTCTTTCCCGTGCGGGCTGATTTATAAATATTCCAGATAATCTTTTGCGTGGCCAGGCCCTCTTCGCCGCTAACTTCCGGCTGGCGGTTTTCTCTTAAAGCCTGATAAAATTCTTTGATCTGTATCCAATGGCAGAAGCCCCAATAATCTTTTCTCCCCTTGCCGTAATCAATATATTCGCTAAGGCGTGGATTTGCTTTCAGTACTGTGCCGTCATAAAGGCTTACCCGGCCAGAATCCCTGACCATCTCGGCCCTGCCTTTGCTGCAATCAAGTTCGATTTGATGGTCAGCATCAAAAGAATAATAGTTTATAAAATAAAAGCAGGCGTAGGCGCCTTTTTTAAACTGAATCACGCCTTCAGCCAGGTCTTCTACCTCAATGGATTTGTGCATCCGGCGGGCAGTTGTTGCTTCAATGAATTTTACTTCATCATTAATCAGCCACCTGGCTAAATCAATAAAGTGAATCGCCTGATCGATTAATACTCCTCCGCCTTCCTTCTTCAGCGTTCCCTTCCAATCGCTTTTTAGATAAAAACTGTCCGGCTTATGATAAAAAACCAGGATCTTTGCTGCCTTTACCCGGCCTAATTTTCCGTTTAAAATATTTTTTTTGACTAATTGCGCGCCCGGATTATATCTATTTTGAAAGATCACCCCTAATTTGACTTTATTTTTACCGGCGGCCTGAATCATCTTCTCGCCGTCCAGCGGATTAATCGCCAGGGGTTTCTCGATGAGCACATTTATTTTTTTATTTAGAGCCGCAATGGCCATGGAGGGGTGCAGATAATGCGGAGTTAAAATATGCAGGGCATCTAGTTTTTTTTTAGCCAGCATCTCTTGATAATCCAAGTAATAGGAACAATGATAATTCTTTGCCGCAGCGCGGGCGCGCTCAGGGCGAATATCGCAAACCGCAGCCAGCTCAACGCCAGAAGTATGAATAAGTGACTGGGCATGCATGGGAAAGATGCTGCCGCAACCGACAATGCCAACTTGGAATTTAGCCTTACTCATTTTGCTAAAACTTTAACTGATTCCTTTTTAATTAATTTTGCATTGCCTAATAGAATCTTTATCGGCTGCTTAGGTTTCTTGCGGATAATTTGCAGTAAATTTTTTATTCCCAGTTCAGCTAATTCAGATAATGGCTGCTCAACCGTAGTCAATGGGATTCCCCCTAAGGCGGCTTGAGGAATATTATCAAAACCGACAAAAGAAATATTTTCGGGAACTTTTAAACCCGCTTCTCTTGTCTCTTCTATCGCTCCTATAGCCATTTCATCGCCGGCTACAAATACTGCAGTAGGCGGATGGGCAAAGGCCAGAAGCTTCTTCATGGCTAAACTTCCCGATTCTCTGGTCCAATCACCGCCGACTATATAACGTTTATCTAACGCGATATGTTTTTTCTTCAGTGCTTCTTTAAAACCTTCCAATCTCTGAAGGCCTGCCTGGGCATCAATTTTTCCGGTAATGGTAGCAATACAGCGATGCCCTGCTTCAATCAGATAATTCACCGCCTCAAAACCAGCCTTGCGGTTATCTATACCAATGCAATTATCTTTTGCCTCTTTAGAGTAATAGTTTAAGATCAAATAAGGTATCTTTTTGGCTTTGGCCTTTTTAATCAGCAATTCATTCCCCATTAAATCCGCGAAAAGTATGCCGGAAATATTATTCGCCCTCCAGGTAGTATCAATCAATAAGTCTACATCTTGCCTTATTCCTGCTTTGCTCACTTCTTTAATAATCTCTAAGGTGTAGAAACTGGAATACATCTTCTGATAATAAGGGATGATCAGGGTGATCGATAGGCGATTTTTTTTCATCTTATTTTTATTTGGCCATTTGGCCGGCGCATCCGCCTAGCCCTGAGCCTACTCCAAAAAAAGCAAATTTACCTTTTTTGACCCGCGAAAGGTCAAAATAAGCATTGGCAATGCCTGCGGCTATACCATCATTTATAATATAAATTCGGCAATCTTGCAATAGTCTTTTTACCAAAACTCTTTCCAGGCTTTTGGTGAAATTAAAGCCATCCTGTTTGCGAAAAAAGGGTAAGTAATCCGTGGAATTCATAATATAACCCTGCGGCGTGGTGGAGCCCGGAACAGCTACCCCTATATTCTTTGCACAGGCCAGGCCTAATTTTTGCGCCTGATTTTTGGCCTGAATAATTAACTTGGCCGTCAGTTCTAAAATCAAGAACCGGATACGTTCTCCTTTTATTTTTTCGCTCTGCGTATAACCCTTACGTGAATCTAAAAAATGCTTAAGGTAACTCTGCTCAGGCGTCTTAGTTGAGCTCTTAAAAACCCAGTAATCTTTTTTTTGTTTTTGAATTTCACCCGAGGCCGGATTTATCTTGACTAATCCCACGCCGATTTCTTCCCTGCCTAAATCCAAGCCAATAGCGCAGATTGACTTTAGTCCTCTTGCCTCTGCCTCCTGGCGGATTTCTTGAATCATATTAATCACCGCTCCCAGGAATCCTGCTTCTTTGCCCGGGAATTTCGCCTGAAAGACTACGATATCAGCAAGGTTTTTTTTAGCTAAATGTTTTTTGATTAAGCCGACTAAAATTTTACCGGTCTGGCCTTCTGAAACTCCGCCACCGATAATCACAAATTGTAGATCCTTCCAATAATTCCTCTTTTGGGCGGTCCAATTCTTCTTGAAGCCCTTACCTATATATAAGCAGGTAATACCTAAAGCGGCATTTTCGGCTAATTCCTCTAAAACAATCTTGGCGGTTTTTTTTGCTTTTTGATCGTGGCTGCGGAGGGCTTTGGTTACGGAGAGGCCAGTGATTCTATTTTTTACTTTAAAGGCGGAGAATATTTGCTTCTTTTTCCTTGCCATTTCGCCTAATGCGCGGCCGCTGAATAAATCTTCAAAAGTCAATTTAGCGTCGAGAGGCGATATCCCTTTTAAATCCCAGATCTGCCCGTCACCTAAAATCTCTAACTTTTTATGCATTGGCCAAAATCAACCAAAATATGCGCAAATTATAAAGCCTACTTTAAATTTTTATCGGGGGGGTTATTTTTTAAGTTTATCCAAATTAACACAAAGCCGCGCAAAAGTCAAGCGCATTTAGAAGTGCTGAATAAGGAGGGATGTTGGTATTGGCGAGGTCTTTTTTTAAAACTACGAGCGCTTCTTTAGCCACAAGGCCCGGCCCAAACCCATAAATTCCGCCTTTTCCAGATGCATGCCTACGCGCTGTCTATTATCATCTAAGTCCTGGGACCAAGCTATTGCCCCGCGCGTATAAAAAGGAGAGTGTTGATCGGGGATATCCAGCCACATTTCTAATTCTGACTTTTCCGGTAACCTGCGCTCAGTGATGAAACCGATGCCGTCAGCGCTGATATCCACTGTCTGCGCTTCACCTTCTGCGCCGCTTCTCGGATCCAAAAATCTCATGGGAAATTTTGTCTCTACCCGAGCGAATAATCGGCGGTCTTCCATCTTCCCTCTTCCTTTCCCGTGGCTTTTTCCGTGGCTTTATTAATTTATTATTGTAACACAAATTGAAAATTTTGCAATAACTTTAATACTTTTAACGCTTTATGTCTTTTACCAAAGTTACAATTTATCCATAAAATCTGCTACGGCCTCTCTAGCTTCCCTTGTTTCATCAGATTTATCTTTCGTCATCTCCATATTAGGAGGTAATAATTCTATCCCCTCATCTAACTTTCGAAGCATTCTCTGCTTGTTTAGTGAATAAACCTCCCGATAAATAACATTTTTATCTGCATCTGCAAGTGCCGAATAGAATTGACCAAAGGCATCATCTGCGTCTTTATTATTCGCCAGTTCTTTTATTGCCCTGGCTATGACAAGGGTACTTATTTGATCCCCAATGATACCCCTAACTTTTTCTCGTTTAAGCTGTGTAGCTATCCCTTCTCTTTGAATATCGCCACTACTCCCTACGAAAAATATATTTTCTGATGAAATACCCAAATTCTTTAATCTTACCAATACGTTATCTAAAGTATCTGCGGTGATAACCGCGTCGTTACCGAGCAGGAGTTTTAGGCCTTGGCTCTTTGCGCCGTATAAGACAATCTTAATGTCTTTATCTAATTCTGCGACTTGCTGTAAAAGAGTAATTACTCCGCCAGTATTAAAGAATTCAGGCCCGACAATCAAGGCCTTGCCAATAAACCGCTTACCTTCCTGAAGTGCAATCATTCTGTCGTATTTAACCCGGCGCACCAACTTTGTCTCATCAGGAAAATCAACCCGCGGCTGCGGAGCGCCTGTTTTTAAACCAAGGGCCTTAGTGGCAAAAGCAAGATCTGCGATGGCATTATCCAAAGTTTCTCCGGAACGGTGTGAAATGACAAATTTTTTGCCATTTTTAATCGCGTATTTGATTACCTCCAATGTGCCGGTTACGGTCCCGTTTTGATTTACCTTGATTAAGATCGCGCTGGCAGCATCATTTTCTATGCCCCGAGTGAATCTCGGCATCTGGGTCACAAATAAGTCGTCGCCGATAGTCTCAATGCCAAAATTCTTCTTCATCGTCGGTTTCAACTTCGCCCAGCCTGTCCAGTCATTTTCTGCTAGTCCGTCTTCAATAGAAATAATCAAACCTTCATATTTTTTGGCCAGCTCCGTGTAATAAGTAATAAGGTCATCTGCGGAAACTTCCTGGCCACGGAACTTGTAGATATTTTGTTCTTCCTTACCTTCAACTAACATAGTCGTAGCTGCTACATCCAGACATAATTTCACGTCTTTGCCCGGAGTATAACCTGCGTTTCCGATTGCCTGCATTACATAAGCGATTGCCTCGGAGCTATCACCTAAACCTTTAACCGAAAATCCTGATTCATCGGCCCGGGTGATTAAACTCTTATCATACTTAGCTTCCAATATTTTCTTTAATTCCTGGTCAACTTTATCACCCATCTCTAAAGCTTCCCGATGAGTTTTAGCGCCGACAGGAGCAATCATTATTTCCTGAATATCAATGCGATCGCGGCCTAATTCTTCTCCCGTTTTCAAAGCGTGTAATCCGCCGTTATAAATATTCATATAGAAATAATTATTACCGTCGCTTACTGCCTCAGGTTCATTCCAGCGGATATAGTCAGCCAATTCCATATTGTTCAGTTTTGCCGCCATCCTCCATAAAGCCCAGGAAACCGGGACTGTGGCATTAGCGCCTAAGACGCTGAATTTTTTGCCTGCGGCTTTGGCAAGCAATGCATCAGCTTTAAGCAGATCGCTGTGCTTGTTTATATCCAGGCCGCTATCTCTTAACATCGGCCATATTATTTCGTTAATATTTTTAATCGCTTGCTCCGTAGATACTGGAACGGCTTCATCTCCTCCTTTAGAAGCCCCTGCCGGGACTTCGCCGATTGTTTCTAAGCCGTCAGCGCTTTTTAATACCGCTCTTACCGTGGACTTACCCCGTGAATCAGCGATCTTCTCGGCACTAAGCTGCATATTTTTAAACTCTCCGTTTGCTGTTCTTTGCCTAAGCATTGTGAAGAAATTGCGTAGCGTCCCTACAAAATCGCCGAGCGCTTTTCCTGCAAGGGCGTCATAAACAAACTTATCCGCTGCTTTAAAAGCCCTAAGCACATTCGTTTTCACAGCTAGTGCTTTGGCTTTGTTTATAATAGGTTGTATTTTCTCCAACGCCTCCACTACCTGCAGCTTCTTGCCTTGAAGCAAAGCAAAAGATGCGCCGCCACCGGTAGAAACATGGGTCACTTTAGCCTTAAATTTCTTAACACTGGCTACGGTATCTCCTCCTCCCACTACAAATACAATGCCTTTATTGTGGGCTTCTTCTCCTGCCTGAGCAATTCCTTTTGAACCATTTTCAAATGCTGAATACTCATCCATTCCTATCGAGCCATTCCAGACAATTGACGAACCTTCGGGAGAAGAAAGGATTGCTTTTCTAGCCGTCTCTATACTGTCTTCGCCAATATCATAGATAAAAAGTTTATCCGCAGGTAAAAATTCACCAGTAGCAACATCCATTAATATGTCTTTTTTCGATATAATAAAGGCTACTCTATAAATCTTAGTTCCCTCAGGAATCTGCTTAAGGTCAAACCAAGTGGTCTTCTCGCCTTCCTTTATTGGCGCGTTTAAATCCCGGTCTGCAGCAAGATAATCTGCCCCCATTATTAACTTCACTCCGCTCTTCTCTGCCAGTCGAATAATTTCCTTAGCATTTTTCACGTCTTCGGCTGCAGCCCCATTACCGACATTGATATCGTACTCTGCCTTCAAAAATGCGGCAATAGGACCGGAACCGATAAAGATAAACCCTCCCGGCTTTATATTCTTAATCACATTCTTAATCATCGGGATTTTCTGGTCCATCTTTGGGCCGCCACCGATAATAATACCGTTCAGCGATTTTAAAGCATCGAGCAGGTAGCGGATTTCTTTTTCCATTAAAAACCCAAAGGCTGATTCTTCCATAAACTCGGCGATTCCGCCAGTCGAGGCATGCACGCGCTCGGCAGTGCCAAAGGCATCAAAGACAAATATCTGATTATGTGCCAAGTTCGCTAATGCCTTAGCAAATACGCCATCCTTATCTTTTTCCTCTAAAGGACAGAAACGGGTATTCTCTAAAACATTAATCGCGCCTTCCACTATTTCATTTTCCAGGCCTTCTTTTAAGCCTTTTTCGGTGATACTTCCTTCGTGAAACACTACCTTATAATTATATCCTTTAGCTTTAAGTAACTCTTCTAGTCTGACCGCAACCGGACCCAGCGATAACTCTTTTACGACCTTACCATCTGGCCTGCCATTATGCGATGCCAGAATTACCGTGGCCTTCCTTTCCATCAGATAAACAATGCTAGGGATTGCCTGGATAATTCTTTCTTCGTCTTTGATTTTACCTTTAGAATCGGAAACGTTAAAGTCAACACGCTCAAATACCCTTACGCCTTCCAGATTTTCATTTGCGTATTTATCAATAAAAGGCACTGTAGTTGATGGCATAATTCCTAAATCAGGTGCTCCGGCAGGTGCTCCGGCAGCGCCGCGCACCGGCCGCATACCTTTCGGAAATTTGGCAAGTTTTTCTTCTAGTCTCTCAATAATCTGCTTAGCTTCATCAATCCTTATAAATTGCGGTGCTTTCCTTTCATCGAATTCCTTTTTATATGTATCTATGTATAAATTGGCGACCGCGTCGCGCAGCTTAGGATGGGATGATAAAAACTTATGTGTAGAACCGTCAAAATAGCTGGTAAGGATACTGCTTAACTTTTCTGGATCACCACTGATTAGTAAATTTTGCCTACCGTGTATTACCAAGTAAAGAAAATGCTGTAGTAATTTAACAGTGACTAACTTATCAGTGCCATCTGGGATAAATTCCTTGGTAGCTCCTTCTCTAGGTAATTCATGTGCCTTATTGTGGGCTTCTGTTAAAACTGCCAAGACCTCAAAAACCTCACCCCTATAATCCAACCACTCTACAAGTTCATTAGCATTCATTCCCTTACCTTCGGCAAATTTTCTGAGGAAGTTAAGCTCATCTATTTCATGCCATAAGTATTTTTGTCCGTCTATGCTTTCCAAGGCTTCTTTGTCAACATAAACTATGCCATCCCTGATTGCATAATGGCCCTTGATGCCGCGTCCTCCAAAAAGCTCGGAAGTACGTTTAAACATGTTAGGGACAGATTGAATACGAATCTTACCCCTTACTCCAAATTCATCTTCCAAATCATGCCTGGCGTATTTTTCACTACGGGCATCTATGCTCGCTAAAAGTTCCCGCAGTTGTTCGTGTTGAGCTTGGGTGATGTATCCTATGTCAGCTCCGCGCGCGCCTCTTATCAAGTCTATGCCAGTAGGGCCGACGACGCCAGGCACAACTGCTGGTCTATCTACGGCGGGCATATTTCCTAAATCAGGTGCGGGCGGCAATCTTGCCGGAACAGCCTCTTCAGCTTTAAATTCTGCAAGCGGAACTGGAACTTCTCTGCCAGCTGCAATATTCGTCCAGATTTTCTGTCCGTTAAGAAACAACCGCTGCTTCCTATCCAACGGGATATTTACGTGGGGATTGCCAGGATCTTCAGGCAAGACATAATCCACAAATGTCTCTTGATTCTCGGAAATAAAGTTAAGGCCAAGATCAAGATATTGATTAAGGATTAAAGCGTGGCCGCCTCTGTCAATCTCCATTCCCACCAACAAACCATCCTCTCCGGGAACCAGACCCTCTTCTTTCATTATTTGCAATGCTCTCTCAATGTTCTTAGTGGTAGTCGGTAAATTAAGACTTATACCTATATTTTTACGCCCAGAAGCCTCCCGCGCCTGTTTTACGCCCTGAAGCTGCCGGCGGAAGAAACCTTCCCACCCGGAATCAACCACTCTGACAAGGCCGCAAAAAGCCAGATAAGGATTTTCCTCATCCGTTTCGAATGCCGCACCACCGACTAAACTTTTATAATCTGTATTCTTATTGGTATCGGTAGCAAAGATTATCGCTATGGAAGGATCGGTAGCTTTGGTTTTCTCTAAAATCGCGCTGCTCACCATTTCCACAACCATATTCTTCGGTTCACTGCTCTGAAGTATCTTGACAATTTTAGCACGAGCCCCTGGATCCATCCCATCAAGCACCTTAACTTCGTGCACATTTAGTTCCCTTTTCATAAGCATATCGGCAACCTGAACACGCGTAGGTAAATCTGCCTCCAAAAGTAAGGGGTGGATTCCGAAATTCTGTATAAGGGTAGAGGCATCTACTTTTTCCGCGGCTATCCTCGGAAGCTGTTTGACCTGTAGTTGAGAAGGATATTCCCAGCCTTTGATAGTAGGATCAAACGGCTGCCCCTCAAGCTTCTTTTCCGCTGCTTCGACTACCTTGACCACAGCGTCATATGATTCGGGAGAGACACTGATAGAATCAATCCCGCATTCAACTAAGAAGGCTGCGAAGTTGGGATCCTTGGAAGGAGCTTCGCCGCAGATCCCGGTTTCAATATCGTATCTCTTTGCTGTCTTGATCAGAATCTCTATCCCCTTCTTTACAGCCGGATCCCAGAAGTTGGCATACTGGAGCATATTAGCACTGTCTCTATCTACGCCTAACATAAATTGGGTCAGGTCATTTGAACCGATAGACATAAACGCTTTTGTCCCGTATTTTGCCGCCAGTTCAGCAAGTGTCTGATACATCTCTTCTACCATCAGTACGTTGGAAGCCAACTCTACCATGATGCCAATACGAGGCTTATCTTCGCCATCAAATAATCCCTCTTCAGCCATTATCTGGACTACTGCTCTTATATCTTCGGGGGTCCTGACAACCGGGAACATAACGTCAATATTACTGCGTACTTTACGTGCTTCTCTTAGCGCACGCAAATCCAGCCTGAAGACTTCATTAAATTCAGGAGTAAGCACGCGGCTAAGACCCCGGTTTCCCGCCATCGGATTTACCTCATCGGGTTCATATTCAGGCCCTAAATCTAAGTTACGGAATTCGTTGGACTTAAAATCAGAAGTGCGCCACTTGATACTTTGACCGCCTGCTTGCGCTTTAGCTAATTTTATAAGACCGTTCTTTTTTATTTCTATATAAAAGTCCTTAAACGAAGGGTAGCCTTTAATCAACTCTCGTATCTTATCTCCCTGAATATCTATAACATGCTCTTTAATCCATTTTTTATCATGTTGCCAGGCTTGAGGCTTATAATTGGGGTCGTAGTAATTATCATAATCGATTACGGATTGAGGATGTTTTAATATCTGGCTAAGCAAAAACTGCTCATCGCGCACAAGGCCGATTCCACCGTATGAAATGTAATTCCCGAATTTCCAAAGAAGCGCCATCATATCCGGATCTGACATAATCAGGCAAATCTTAGTCTTTAACTTGGGATACTTACGGAAATCATTCACTTGCTCTACCTTGACCCGCGGCAATTCCCCATCAGCCACATATCCGACTTTTGCATCTGTAGTGACAACTTGACGCGCCTTAATTACTTTTGTGGCCACCTTTGTCCCGACTACAACTGGTTTTCCTAATTCCCGCCCGACAATACCGGCATGACAAGTCTGGCCCCCCTTATCGGTTACTATAGCTGCGGCCCTTTTCATCGCTGCAACAAAATCCGGCGAGGTCATCGGAGCGACTAAAGTATCCCCTTCCTTTAATTCAGCTAATTCTCTACTCAAGCCCTCTGATGTGGCTCTTTTATCTACGTCTCCTTTGGCGTCCTTGACCTCCTCGTTTTTAATTATTGTCGCGGGGCCAACACCTGCCCTTGGCGAACCAGGGAGGCCTACCACGAGTGCCTTTTGTTTGGCCTCTACAGCTACTTTCTCCGGCACCTGCATATAATCTAATGTCAGGACCATCGGATTATCCGACCAAACCGTATCAGGCCTGGCCTGAACAATCTTTATCTGACCCTTTTCATCTCTTGCCCACTCAATATCCATGTTTCTTTTGAAATCCGGAAGTTGGCCAACGTACATGTTTCTGCCGTAATGCTTGGCAATAACAAAACCAGCGTATGCCAGTCTCTCTGCCTCCTCGTCAGTAAGGCTAAAGGTGCCCTGCTCTTCTGGAGTGGTTGGTACATTTTTGGTCCCCTCTTTTGTCTTAATCGTCTTAACCGGTTTCGCTCCTAAAAACTTTCGCCAAAGCTTTGGTAACCCTGTCTTGACGTTATTCACGAACTTGAACAAATCAGGAGTAGTCTCCCCGCTTACCACTGCCTCGCCTAAGCCCGGATTAGCACTTATCTCTATCCCAGGCGAGCCGTCCTGAATATCAACAGTAAACATCACGCCGGCTTGTTGAGCATCGACCATCAGCTGAATAGCTACACTCAAAAAAGCTTTATCTTCACTTATGCCCTGATTATGGCGATAAAACATTGCCCGCTGCTCGTACAAAGAAGCCCAACATTTCTTGGTAGCTAGCAGCACATTATCGATGCCGCGTACGTTTAAAAACGTTGCCTGTTGTCCGGCAAAAGAAGCTTCCGGTAGGTCTTCAGCAGTAGCAGAACTGCGCACTGCTACCGGCACATCTTCCACGACTGCCCCTCTACATAAGCTGGCGTATCCTTTTCTTATATCCGCTTCTACGTCTTTGGGCATCGTAGCAGCTATAAATTTTTCCTCTATATCATTAGAAGCAATAGTCAGCACTTTTTCATCTTTATAATCAAGGCCTTTTGTGCGGGCATAGATGTAATCGCCTAATGTTACTCGTTTGCCCTGATAGTCTACAGGGTTTTGCTGCAAATTATCCTTAAAACCTTTTACGGTTACAGCAAACCCGTTAGGAATCATATCTCTTATAAACTTCCTTAATTCTCCTAGGTTAGCATTTTTACCGCCTACTTGAGGTACAGCCCACACGCCTACTTCGTCAAACCAAGCGGTGTTTTGTTTTGAGAGTCTTTCCAGCTCTAGTTCTATCTCAAGCTCGCTTAAGTTGACTCTGTTTCCTGCGGCGCGGGGTTTTAATTTGTCTGCGGGGAATTTATTTTCAGAATAAGCGAATTTAGGGCAACTGGCGAGGATAAAATTGGCGATGCTGATAAAGACTAATACTCTGCTAAAAAGGCTATTCTTGAAAAAACGCGTTGACATGCTACTGCTCCTTTGGCTGAGAGGGGTTGATATTTTTATTTTAAACGGAGGCCAACCGAAGTACAGTCAGCCTCCGCGCTTAACTTCTTTTACCTTCACAAAAAACTTAATATGTTACACGCCCACATCAGTAGCTACCTGGTCTATTATCCCTTTTTGTTCTTCGGTTGTCTTAACCGTCACGGTAGATTCTACCTTCATAGTTTCGGCAACTTCTACTGTCTTGGCTAACATTTTCGCTCTCGCTTCAGGACTTAGTGGAACAACAGCCCCTGTTGCTTCTACTTCCTTGTACAATTCAGCAAAAGCCGTCACAGCTTCAGGTGCCTGACTGGCTTCGGTTGCAGCCTTAGCCAAACCAAACATAACACTCATCGGATCATCGGCTGAAACAATTTTCTGATGAATGCCTTTATTATAAAGGTCCTCGTTGAAAGCTGTAGCTACTAACCTGATATTAGCAGGCGCAATACCTCTTTCTTTTGTCAATTGCTCAACTGCCTTAGCTGCATTATCGGCGGTGAGAATATTTTTGCTTTCGCCGGATAAAATCTTCATCGCGCTAGCACCAGGCCCATAGAAAACCACAGCTTGATCTTGTAACTTGGAAATTAACTTTGATATCTCGGTTGTAGCGCCTGCTCTGACCAAACTAGAATCAACGACCACAGCGCTATTAAATACCGGCTCTTTCTCTTTAGCAAACACCGCAACCATGCCCGCAGGCCGGGGAGCTAACTCCACAGGATATTCATTGTAAGGCATAATACTCTCGAGGAGTTCTTTGCTATTAATAACTCCCAGTTTACTAAAGATAAGTTTAAACTCATCATAAAGGGCTTTGTCTATCCTCTGAGCGACATTTTCCGGTAAATTCCATAGCTCATCTTTAAAAGGCGCGGAAAGCTCTTTTACTAAATCCTTAAATTTGCCTTTGAACTCTTTAGATTGATTAGCAGAGTCACCTAAAATTTCCGCGACAATTGTTTGCCGATCCTTCCCCTGCTGAGCCATGGCTTTATTCCACAAGACTTGGAATTTATCGCCTAATTTTTTATCCGTAGCCATCTTATTCTCCAGCCATTTTGCCATTTTTTCAGCAAGTTCCGGTAAATCCTCAGCGATGATGGCAAACACGATTTTCTGATATTCGGTGGCTAAATGCACTTCTCCCACATCGCCATCGCGCATCTTATCAAAATCCTGTTTCTCTAATGTTGAAGCCCCATGCTGGACAAAAACACTGACGCCGATTTCCTTGGCATGTTTTACATGGCGCTCGTAGATCCCGAAGTCGACCGTTCCACCTAAACCATGCATGGCTCCGGTCTGAAGGCTGATTTTACTATGCGCAACGAAACCTTCGGCTTGTGCTACTTTCAAGATCGCTTGGCTTAAGGTCACACTTCCCAAGACTGTGCTGGGAAAATCCTTGTGCACTGCATTGTCAATATGACGTTCCTCGATACCGATCGAAACAGATTTTGTAAGGCCTAATTCTTTTTCTAATTTCCGGATCGTACGAATATCATTCAATGTTGCTTCGGTACTGGTTTTGTGCATTTGAGGATAAAGCTCGTCTCTTAGAAGAGTAATCTTAGCTGCAATATCTGGCTGAGCTAAGAAATCTTTGTCCTCAATATCTCCCATTTCAATCTCATCTACTAATTTTCGGCGCAAAGATCCTCTTGCTTTATCATCTTTTTCTATACCCGTTAAAAGTTCCGGGTGTTTTTGTAAATACTGCTCAACAAGTTCGCCTTCTATTTTGATAATCTCGGCTAAAGCCTTTTCGTCTACCAAGGTAGAAGGATCCAGGTCAATGTCATACTGCCCAGCTAAGAGGCCTTCGCGGAACAGAGTATTACGCGCATCGACCTCTTTCTGCCTGTCTGCGCCGCCCTTAGAGTATTTATCCTTATCCATCTGATTATGGTCCTGCTGAACAAAAAGCAGGCCGGTAAAACCTTCTTTAATCGCTGCGGCAACGCTTATCGCTACAATTTCAGCGGAGTCTTGAGCAGAATAACGCTGTTCAGACCTGGCCACTTCTGTTTTTACTACTCCTACGTTATCCTCTTTGGCGACTCTATAAAGCGGCTTTAAGCTCATATAAACCGTAGCGCGGCCATTGACGGCAGGCACGGTAATATTTTTCCATTTACCTTGCTGTTTAGCCATATAGAATTCATGGTCTGAAGCTAATTTAAGGCCAAAAGTCGGAGCTACTTCAAGTAAGATCCTTTTGGCAGCAACCTTTACCTCAGGATTTTTGCTTAAAGCAGCCGCATTAGCCAAAATATCCACCCCTTTATCCAAGAACAGTTGTCGATCTAAAACTTTGACTCCGGTTTGAGTAACTTCGATAATCCCAGTTAAATCTTTTAAGAATTGCTGTTTGGCTTCGGCTTTTTCTGCTTCTTCTGCAAGATACTTCCTTGCTTCAACGCTGGCGTTCTTAATCGAAGCCTGAGTCTTAGCTAAATCATCGGTCTGGAATTGCGTGGTTACGACAAAAACACTACCGTCAGGGGTTACTAAAAAAGTGCTGGTTACTGCTTTATCCGCATCATCAAGTTCGTTAAATTGAACTCGTTGGAGCAGGTTGGCATAACTCTCACCGAAAATCTCAGTTGAAGCGCCAGTAACACTGGTCATTGCTAAAAGCCCTTTTCCTTTAATTGTATCCTTGGTTCGCTTGATGCGATATACTTCTGCAGGAATACCCATAGCGCTATATGTTACCATTTCTTCGGCAGTATACTTATCTGCCACGTCTGCACTGTAATTATCATCGGTTGCTTTCGCTGCAACATAGGTATTGGCAAAATGGCCTCTAGGAGAATCCTTTGCCACCAAAAGCGCGGCTGTTGCCTCATTGGCACCGCTGCGGCCAAAAGTAACCATATTGTATCCATCTAAATTTAACCCTAAAATAGAAACAATGCGTGGCATAGCATCACCATCTCCGGGTAGTACAACTTGTAAGCCCGGGTATTTTTTCTGAAGCGCATTTGCATCATCTATAATTTGCTGATGCCTATGTTTTTCTGTTACCTCATACTCTTTCTTAAGTTTACGCGGGCCTAAAGTTAAAATTTTGATATGGCTCATGAACTGCGTAAATTCCGCTTCATTATCAACATTAACTCCGTTAGCTTTAGCTATTTTACGCAAAGCTACGCTGGGCAGATCAAAAGGATCAACGCCTGCATCTATAGGTGCATTGTAGCTTACACCGCCGATACGCCCCTTATCATTTACCCAGGTATTGCGCTGATCAAACAAAGCCACCAAAGACCAGCTATTGGTAGGCTTAGAAACTGCTTCCGCATCAATTAACCCATTAGTTACTTCCAAGGCATCTCCTACGAAGTAAAGTAATTTTACCCCAGCCTCGGTTAATCTCTCGATTTCTGCGTCAGATGCTTTTTGATCCCATTCTTTTTTGGCTGTTTCAAATACTCTCAATACATCATCGCCATAACCGGAATAATATATACTGCCCACTTTCAAAGAAACAGATTTGTCTCTTGCGCCTTCGTCTCCTAAAATAACTATCGCTAATTTAGGATCGGCTTTTACAATGTTACGAATACTCATATCGCTAAATTTCACCGCGGTTGCATCTGCGGGTACCTTTATCTTTTCTCCACCGCCGGCGAAAAAACGAGAGCCAAAAGCCTGGCCAATAGAAATTTCAAGAATAGACTTAACACTATCTTCCTGAAGTACTTGTTCGGTGGCTAAATTACCTTGCAAGCGCGTTACTTTCATATTCGTCGGGTTAAGACCATACCGAGCTAGAACACCGGCAAAAGCTTTTAATTGAGAAGCGTCGACATCAACTGTGCCCGCCGGAAGATTGCTTCCAAAAACAGAAGGCTTCTTTTTGGAAAGTGCCCTATTAATCGTACCAACAAATTTTCGAAGCGGAGAGCGTACCCGATCTACAACTTTCTTCTCTATTTCTCGAAAATTGGCAAGTGTTTGTGGTAATAGGCCTACTTTCTTTGCAGTAACGCTTAATTCAGTTACCTGCCCGTCTTGGCCTCCTATCTCTTCTAGTGCTCTCTCACGACTAACAGCTGAACTCGGCTTGAGCATCGTGCCGTAGGCTAAGGCAGAATTTACAAAGGCAAAATTTAAGCACAATGTTATAATTAGTACTAACTTTATTCCCCACCACATTTTACTAAATGACTTCATTTCTTCTCCTCCTTGTGTAGAGACACACACCAGATTATCCAATTAAGCTGGGTGTTTTTTATTCATATTCGTATTCTATGATATTTAAAGGCTCTTCCTTTGAAGATTCTTCACTTGAAGGCTCTACTATTTTTTTCTTTTCGTCTCTTAAGACGGAAAAGTAAAGGTTGGGGTCGCTCTGTTTCGTTATTATCGGAGTCACTACCGCATAGGAATAACCCTTTTCCTTTAACATCCGGCTTATTCCCGGAGTATGAAAACCGCCGGTAATCAATACGGCTAATTTAATTTGTGACTGGTTCATTTTATTCTCGATATTCTTGATAAAAGATTTTTCTCTTTCCAAGCCCAATTTATAAAAATCATCGAGTTTGGCGAAATTTTCGTCAATCAGGCTAACATTATATTCCGGGATAGGTAGATTATATTTCTGGCAATAATCCTTTAAAAAACCTAGCCAGGAAGCGGTGGAAATATTGGCCTTGTCTGCTTTAAAATTCGCATAGTCTTCGGGAGTTAAATCCAGTTTAAAATACTTAGTCAGCAGGCCTAAAGATTTTGAAATCTCAATAAAACGTTTTTCATCCTCTTGTACCGCCAGCGCCCCTCTTATTTTATCTTCGGCCAAAGGAATCTCTTTTAAAAGATCTTTAGCATCTATGTCTTTCCCGCCGGTTACATAGTCTATATAGGAAGCCAGTTGCGGATAATTGGTTTTAATATCGATTCTATATTGGGCCAGAGAACTTAAATAGGCGTAATATTCCGGGGTTTTTATCTTACCGGCCTTGTAATCCTGGCTTTTGACGAGTAATTCCTGAAGGTTTTTTTCATCTAAAAGTTTGCCTAACTCTTTGATAAAACTATTCCTCTCTCCTTCAGCTGCCTTAAAATCCATGGTCTTTTCCAGGCGCGCGCTTTCTACGAAAGCCGCTAAATGTGGGAAAACTTTTAAAGCTACTCCTTTTTTATCTGCTACGCCCTTAAGATAGCCGCAGTATTCTGTCAAAGTCAGTATTTTATCCTCGTAATCGGTTTTTTTGCGCTCAAACTCACTCAACTCTAATCCATAAATATATGGCTTTAACTTTTCTGCTAACGAGTGTAAATTATCCAGGTTCTTTAGCGCCTCTTGGCGGTAGGAATCTAATTCTAGAAAAGTATTTAAGTTGCTGTCATAGAGCCCCTCGTCCTCTACTCCGTAAAGCTCTAATTCAGAATCCGAAACAATATCCAGGTATTCCTCTCCGGAAATCTTCCCCTCTTTAAGATAAGTGTCTGCCACTTCTTCTCTAGCCTTTTTATCCGCATAGTTCCTTAAAAAAGAAAGGCTGACATTACCGCTGCCGCCTTCTACTAGAATTAATTTTAGATTATTCTCTTTTACCAGATACTCTAAGATTTTAATCAGGTTCTTTTGGGCTTCGTAGTTACAATGGGCATCCTGAATCTGGATAATCGTGCGTTCTGAGGTAGGGGTTTGATTCAAGGCAGTAAAAACCTCCTTAATCGTGCCAAATTGGGCAGGTATTTTGAGGTCATTGACCGAGGTGCTGGCAAAGGCAAAACTAAAGCAGAAAAAGCATGGTATTAAGAACAATCCTATCATCAATCTCCAATACTTCTTCTTCATTTTTTTTACCTCTAAATAAGAAAGACCACAACCCTTTAACGTAGAACTCTTACGTCAAAGGACCGTGGCCTGATCCTAATTTTTGACTTCTTAAGCGATTATGAAAACGTTTTCTTATGTACTGTAAGTATATATATACCATATGAATCTCTGCTTGTCAAGTAGAATTTTTACTATTTTTTAGGTGCTTCAATGCCGCTTAAAGTAAGTTATCTACTGACCCCTGATCAAATCCCTGCTGTGAGGCATTATGCAATGTTACTTTCACCAAAGAAGTATCCAGACCGCCATTAATTACTACATTTTCAATCTTAGAAGCAGTGTTTGGGCTACCCAATACGGTTGATTCCTGACCTGACTTAATCGTGGGCTTTGAGTCAGAATAAGCACAATCTTTCTTACTTTGCTCAATCTGGGGCTCATTTTTCTCCTGTTTTTTGCCTTTCTTTCCCAACTTTTCTGACTTTCTAAGAATAATCTTCATGGCCTTAGGCCTTATTCTCAATAATAATCTGTTAAGGAAAGACAGGATTTCTCCTAATTTCTTTAGCATTGAATCGCTATAACCTTGTTTTAACGGCGCATAAAGAACCAGCTGCTTGCAAATCTGGCTTATTCCCTGAATCCATGATAATTCTGGAATCAAACGGTCTGCGTCACAATAAAATCTCATTACAGTGACTTCTTCAGGCGATTCTGCGCTATGATAATTACAATAAGAGTACCCTGTGCCGGTGTCTTCATATCGTATTCCATCGGCGGCAGTAGCTATCTTGCCAATATCGCTGCCTTCTTGGCTAAAGCAACTCCCCCCTGTCCCACTAGCTCCGTTAACTTTTACCAGTTTAACATAATCCATGCTTCCCCAAAGAGTCCTGCCTGCCTTATCCATTTGAAGAACGAATTCTCTGGTTTTATGTACCGGGTCATCATAAAAAGAGCGATCATTGATTATTCGTCCATCTGCATCTGTAAAAAAGAGATAATAGCTATCTTCTGAGCCGGGGAAATTTATAATATTAATATCATAGCCGGGATAACGCCGCCCATTTGCATCTTGATAAAAGTAATCCGGCTCCTCATTTCCTATGTATTCAGCGAACACTAATCTAAACTCTATCTCTTTTTCTTTCCATAGTATATTTTCTATATTTTTAACCGGCCTAAAACCAAGATCCCGATATATTTTTGCTACAAAAGGATTAGGGCCCCTGCTCATAACGGATACATCTATTCTTGATACGTCATTGGACTGGAAAATGTATAACGCTTTTTCATTTAAAATCTTGGCCAATCCTTTGCCTTGATGAGCCCTTAAGACTACCATTTCGACTAATTTGCCTATTTTCTTATACATATTTGTTCCGGGGTGAACTTCATCATAAAGTTCAAGCTTATACGATCTAAAAGCAACCCGCGAGACAATTGGCGCATCCAAGGTATAAAAAGAATCTTCTAAAATCCAGCTAATTGTCTTCGCGTAATGATCCTTGCGCCTACTTACGTTAGTTTCTAGAATAAATCTTTTCCCGATGTAAGAACCTTCTTTTACTTCTATTAAAACCCTGTTTATTTCCCCCTCCTTAGTAGTTGTTACCCCTAAGCCATATTGTTGTTTTTCTGCATCGCTAAAAAACTGGATAATCTTAAAAGAGCTTAATTCTAAAGATTTGAATGACTGCTCTATTATTTTTTCTATTTTAGCAGCTTCTGATTTTAACTTTGAGTCTACGTAGGAACTATCATCTTTTGAGGATACGCGGAAAATTACACCTTGCGTGATATCGATGCTGTTAAAATTTTCTGGTGTATCTAAATATAATGCATCTCCTTGAATGAATTTTCCGATTGCCTCGATTATGGGTTCCCTTCTGCTTATTGCTACTCTTGAGTAAGCCGGGGCTACGATTAATCGTCCCCCCTTTGCTTTTCCTATTGCTTCTGTAAATCTAATAGCGCCATTTAAGAAATCTTCTGCGCTGTAGGCGCTCAGAAACGCCCCTGAGGAATTAATGAACTCGAGAATTAAGCAAGGCCTACCATTGATGGTATTTTCAAGAATAAGCATTGAACCAATGAAGCTTTTCTCTAACCCTTCTCCAATAGTGAATATAACGGCAGTCAGATGCGGCAGCTGCATAATATTTTCTATGCTTGTATAGCAGAGATCGCCGATATCTCCGGACATTTCTCCTAAAATTCCTTTAGTGGCAAAAGCATCTACTTTGGCTGCTACTCCTGCGCCGTCCCGCCTTTTTACATAAAAACTTAATTCCTGTTGATAAGCCGGATGTAAAGGCGGCACTAAACCACGTTCTACTGTTTCGTTAAACTCTCTGACAAAAACCTCTAAATCCTTGCCTCTTACAGAACCGTGCCCGAATGCCGCAGAGTAAAAGCCGGTTATTCCTCCGATAATAATTTTCATAAGAGGATTGGCAATATCTTCCAAATCTATAGTTCTTTCGTTTATCACTCTTTCTCTGGCTGCATTAACTTTCTTTTCCAGTTCTTCTATCCCTTTTTCACTTGTAGACTCAATGCCTATGCTTTTTAGCTTATAATCGGCCAGATGCTCTCCATCTAATGGTTTATTCTGGAATAGATAACGATGTACTAAAATCATCTCTCTTCGGGCTAAATAACCGAATCTGTTTACATAATCATTTAACAAGATTTCCCAATCTTCCAAGGTATCTGTCTTTAGCATTGCCTCGCCGCGGCCAAGCATATTGCATATTTTTATGTAGAAGTAAAGTTGCTCGGTGCCGGCAAAATTTTTATTGGCAAAATTTGTAATTAATCTGAATATTTCTTCCTCAACCTGCGGCCCCAAGCGAGAAATCACTAACCCCTTAACTTTTAACATTAACTCATCGCTCTCTAGGGCAAGGAAATCTATCAAATTCTCTCTATAGGCCTCATTTTGTTCTGTGTAGATAGCAACTAAAATATTCTTTATGTCCAGTGACCTTACCCTGGCTTGTTTGAGCCTGGGGATAAGATTTAAGAACCTATCCGGTACATTCTTTTCTAAGAAACTCTCTATCATCTTAACGGCATTTTCTTCCTTAGAAAGGCTAAGCAAAATATTTGTGAGGTAAATATAGTAGGGTTCTTTTGGTTTAGCTTGCCGGAAAGCCTGGATAAACCTTACAAATTGTGCCGCAACGAGGGCGGCATCTTCTCTTTTAGAAAGGTTCTCAAGGATATCAGACAAATCAGGAGGGTCTGCCTCTGCCTGGAGAACATTTGTTATACATTTTGGTTCTTCTATCCCGACTTGCTGTAAGGCCTGAATAAGATTAATAAATTGCTCTGCTACATCGGTGGCATCTTCTCTTTTAGAAATGGTCTCAAGGGTAGTTGACATCTCATAAGGCTCTGGATTCTGCTGAAGAATAATTGTCAGGTAATATGATCTTTCTATTTCGTCTTCTGGAAATAGTTGAACAAGATCTATGAATTTCCCTGCGGTATCTTTTTTAGTAGAGAGATTTTTAAGAATAGACCCGATATAATATGGCTTTACTCCAACTTCTTTAAGTAATTCCAGAAGCCTTAAAAATTTACTTGGGGCATCGGTACTAATAAAATAAGTTGCTATGTCATCTGCTTGTTCTTGTTGAGAAATGTATTTCATAAGATTTGAAATATACTCTCTATCTTCTGCCTTGGCTCCCTGAAATGCCTCCATCAGCATGGCTTTCTTATCTTCCGAAAGGTAAAAGCGAGTTTCTTGCGCTGTTGAGCTTGCTCCTAGATTGGGCTGTAAACCGGGCAGAATATTCGTACTGACTGTCAGAATTGGGTTATTGCCACCCTGTTCATCCGAATCTACTGAATCTGCATAAACCTCTCCTCTTAGCCACGCCTCAACCTCTCCTGATACAACCATTCCGCAACAAGGAGAGAACAGAATATCACCGTACTTTATCTCAAACGGTGGCTGTGAATCTACGTCTTTATCTTCCCTCTCGTTCGAAGACGCCTCTGTTGCTCCGCTGCTGCTGTTAGTAAAGTCGCCATAATCAAAAGTTGATACTTTTGTGTTCTCTGCACCGGCTCTGCTCAATTTAAACGGCCAAGAAATCGTGGGTGGAAGGCGCGTCCGCCTTTGTTGCAATATGCTTGCGCGCTGAGCAATAAAACCTTCTAAGTCTTCAATGCCTATCTTCCTCGCTTTAAATGCTTCTACTATTCTATCCAGGGGTGCAGCTTGAGCAAAATCGGGTTCTTTATTTTCTTCGGCTCCAGAAAGTTGCTGATTTAACGCCTTAAGGCCTGCTTCAAAAATACTTCCTATATTTACTCCAAGGCTAGTTTTTACTACCTTCGCTTCTGGCCTGCTTTCTTGCGCAGGAGATTGAGCGCTAGGCTGTAAAACCAAAATAAGGTGATTTTCTACCACATAAGTTCCTTTACGACTCTCTTCTGTCTTTTCACTGACGATTAAATCTACAACTTTAGCTTTTTCTCCTTTGAAATTTCTTCTAATCTCTGCGATTCTAAGGCGATATTTTTCGGTCTCCTTCATTCCCTCTTCCCGTCCATGCTCCTCAAAGAATCCACCTGCTTTTATTCGCTTCTTTACTTCTGTCTCCTCTGTCTTCTTTACTTCTATCTCCTCTGTATATAATATTTCGTTCGGAAATCTGTTTCTTAGGCGTTCTGTTGCCTTATCTCTATGTGATTCAGCTAATATTATAAATCCTTTTACAATTTGTGAGGCGCTTGAGTTCATTCCGCTTACAATTTGTAAGGCGCGTAAACTCATTCCGCCCTCAGCAATCACTTCAGCTATCTGCCAATCTGTTTTTCCCAACTGTTGGGCAACCTGCCGGACAAACTGAGTTTGCCTCAAGCCTGCTTTTAATAAGCGCTCCTGATATTTCCGGTCCAACTTAATCTTCTGTCTTCTTATTCTATTGAGTTCATTTATTAATAATTTCCTTCTGAATAAATCTTCATATTTCTTATTAAACACGGCTATCTCTTGACCAAGGTATTGTGTTATTAAACGGTCATCCTCGCTTCTGTCTCTCTCTAAAATTCTTATGAGCTTTGTATTTTCAATACCGGTGAAATTATTCAAGATTCTACCCTGCTGCGCAGTAAAACTACTAAATCCGCTGGCTGCGAGTTTACCATCTCCTAAATCATCTGCAGCAGCAATCCAAGTAGTGAATGCCGAAGCTAATATATGCGCAAGACGCCTAACGTTGCTATCTTTGGCACAATTTTGCCTAAATAATTCCTCATAAACTTCGTGCATCGCTGCTTCTTGCCTATAATCGTCAACAGCATCAAGAAAATCGGGCACTTCTTTCGGCTTAGCCGGAACCACAACAACTAAAGTTTCATCGTCTTCTGGGAAACGATAGGCATTTAAACCAATAGGCAAATCATCCACTTCTAGGATTTTCAATTTGATTTTATAATGATACTGCACCGCTGGCTCGCCCAGTATAAACTCCTCCTCGAATACTCCAGCTTCTGATCTTAGATCCTCCATAAATTCTTCGTCAAATATTTTATTTCCTGTTAATTTTGCCGCCTTTTCTCTCCAGGAAGTTTCCTTTTCTTTTGCCTGCCTTAGCGACTCTTCTTCTTCGGCTTGAGTAAGCCAAATATCTTTCAACGCGCCACGGCTCATATCTTCATCCTTAACCCCGCCCTGGGCAAGGGCGTTTTCTCGGGGAGCGTCCCCGCATACCATTTCAATTGCGGGCTTCTGTGCGATAAAGTTAATACTCAACCAATCAGAAACATAATCTCTATTACATCCTACAACCTCAAGACCTGCGTAGCTAGCCAATTTGGCAAGATTAAGCCCTGCTTCTTCTATATCTTTATAACACTCTCCTATTGCAAGATATCCTCCGGGTTTTAATATTCGAACCAGCTCCTTCATTAACCATTTATGATCTACGGGCTGGGTATTGTAGATCTTCATATATTCATCTGCATTTACAATGCCGAAGGTATTAACCAAGCTTATTAACTCAAAACATTCATCTTTAATATAAAGTAGAATATTCTTAACATCTCCGACAATATGATTTATTTTATGGCTATCACAATTCAAAGCATCTATCCCCCAAGGCTCAAGCCCAAACTTTTCACTAGCAAAAACTAGAAAATATAATTCGCCTTGATGCCCTATCTCAAGACATCTACCTTTATTAGGAAAAGTAGAATTTCTACTTTTCATCGCCTCCTCAAGTCTTCCCATAAGGGCTTGATATCTATCTATTACCTCTAAGGACGAAAAGATAGTTAATAGTGGTTCTCTTGCCGGATAAAATTTAACTGAATCTTGTGGCGGAGATTTTTCAAACACCTCTGACATTAATCTATTTCTATACCCATTATAATCTGCCATAAGATTATTAATAAACTCACTACAAAGTTTATGGTAAAACGCAACTTTTTCCTTATAACCTTCGAGTGCTTCTCTTTCTAAACTCTCTATTGTTCTTAAAATTTCTTCATAATTAAACTGACTTAAGTCTATATATGCTTCTTTTACTTTTAACTCAGTTTCTTTAGAAATTGACCATGGACCACCAAAATATAAAATGCTTAGCGTTAACCTGCTATCCTCTATTATACTGTCCAATAGAGGACCATTGCCTTCTGAATCAATAAAACTAATTTGACATGTCCGCAGTTCGGGCCAAGTGTTCCAGCCACGCTTCTTAAGTTCACAGATGAGCTTTTCTGAAAGGCTGCAATACATTTCCTGATTCTCTGCGGTAGGCCTGTCCTCTGGAGGCGTATCTTTAGTCAACCTATCTTCAATCACTAAACCGGAGCGCTCTGACGATAAACCCGATTGCGTTTTTCTTTTAGGCCGATTTTTTACGAATTTTGAAATTAAAGAAAGGGCGGATTCCACGCCCGTGCAGCTACAATAAAATTTAAGGTTAATTCCGCAGGAAGTTACTGTATCCAAGTTATCCGGGAACGGTTCTATTTCTTCGCCACCTTCCTGCACAACTGAAGCCGCCGACTCTGTGTCTTTGCCAGCTGCCCCTGCTTCCCATTTACAAGCTTCGGTGGTTGTGTTGGTGCCAAATTCATTGCCGGCAGAGCTGATTTTTCTGCCATCTTCCCCTGACAAAGTAGCACACACAGGCGGATTAACTTCTAAATAATAAAATTCTTCTATCCTCCTTAATTCCTCCTTTAGGCTGAACCAGTGCCTGATAATTTCCTCACTAGGAATATCTAAAATGTTTAGTTCGACCTCGAGAGACTTATTTCCAGATTTCTCAAATACCCATCCTTGCCTTTCATAAATAACAATAGCTAACGCGCTGCCAATATTGCCTTTTCTACTTAGGCTTACCTGTGGGAATAGCCTCTTGAAATTATCATCACTAGAGAAAGCTAATCTATACACACTCCCTAAATGAAGTACTCCCTCTTCAAATACTTCTTCCAAATATTGCGTGCTGGGCAAAACGCGTACATTGAAACCTTTTTGCGTAAGAACTCTTTGTACCATTAAAAAGTTTAGCGGCTGATATACGGCTCCAATATAACGCATTACTGAACCATCCAAGGTATCATCAAACGCAGCACCATGTAAATCCTTTTCACTAACCCAACCTAAATCAAAGGTCTGGAAATACCCTCCTTCTGAAATTAACCCCAGGATTTTTTCTATATTCAAAATTGTTGAATCACCAGCGGGCAAGGCCACGTTATCTATACCCTCCAATAATCTTACTATCAACCTACCATTTGGATAAGAACTAATATCAATTTCAATGTACTTTAATTCGTAGATAATGTTCTTAAAATCAGATATTCTGAGTTTACCAAGGCCCTCTAAATCTTCCTTTAAGATTAGCTGGCGAAATTCTTCTTCTAGGGGACCCACAAAGCTCCCCCTTGCCCATAGTTCATAAAATCTACCGTTTATTTTAGCAATCACTCCCTGCGGTATAGAGTTATATAAATAAATAGAAGTGCTATTAAAACAATTTGTCTGCGGCCTAGTAACATCTTCTACCTTAAGCTCAAGTCTTCCCGAAGTGAAATAATTATTTAACTCTTGGTGGCCTCTTAAGGTGCTTTCTGCCTCTTTAATTAAGCGGGGAGAATAATCCAATAGAACAATCTTAAGCCTCTTAGAGAAATCTGTGCCATGTTGTTTATCAAGAAGCTGAAATTCTTCAATAAAAGCCAACACATTATCTAAAGAATTCCCAAAGCCCCATTGATGCACAACTATTTCTGGTGGAGCTTGTTTTTGTTGGTTTACCCTCATATATAGACATTTGGCATTTGCCCTAGCCCAAATTGGACTTGTAGAAAATTTTGTGGGAATTTTTTCACGCTCAAGACTATCTTCTGGACAAAATACTTCTAATCCTTTAGCGCCATAATACCAGTAGTTCATTTTAGTTAGGATACCTGTAGGCGAACCCAGAGGCTCAAATTTACCAAGCGTCCATTCTGTTCCTTCTTCGCAAATTGCCCTTAATTCTCCAATACAGAAATCCTGTTTGTCTGAGTTTTTGATCTTTTCAATTAATTTTTCATTAAAACAATAAAGATTAAGGGGTTTCCTTAACCATTCTTCATACGCCTTCCAACCTTGTTTTTCTTGTTCAGGATTTTCTTGTTCAGGAACAGTTCTGGCCCAGCTAAACGGTCTTCTTGGCAATTTAGCCCAAAGCTCGTCATCAAAAAGAGCTTCTAAGGAAAGGAGTTGGTTACGATAAGGAGAATGTGGAGATAATGACACTGTATAAAAATAATACTGCATTTCATA
>Ga0209777_10001565_pt1 | contig 32509 bp, 33 predicted proteins | sample FrelakmetHBP12HB_FD_187147 | JGI IMG/M metagenome (GOLD analysis project Ga0209777, IMG submission 187147) | Freshwater lake sediment microbial communities from the University of Notre Dame, USA, for methane emissions studies -HBP12 HB (SPAdes)... | ecosystem: Environmental > Aquatic >... | reverse complement strand
AGAAGCTGGAGTCTATGTGGCTAATACGGATTATTTGCGTACAGCACGCCAGGTTTGTGATGACGTCGGGGCACTGCTCATCTTTGATGAGGTCCAGACCGGCTTTGGCCGAACAGGCAAATGGTTCGGAAAAGAGCATTCAGGAGTCAACCCGGACATAATGACTCTGGCTAAAGCCCTGGCCGGAGGATTGCCCATGGGGGCGATGATTGCTTCCGAGAGTATCTCAGAAGCCTTCCAGAGAGGAGACCACGGGTCCACCTTCGCAGGAGGCGCGCTGGTGAGCGCTGCAGCTCTAGCCACCATTGATATCATCAAGTCGGAGAACCTGGTACAAAGGTCGGATGACCTAGGTGTTTACATGCAATCGGAGCTGGAGTCCCTTGGCCCAAGGGAGGTCCGGGGGCTTGGGCTGATGATAGGCTTGGACCTGGATGCAGATTGCAAACGTGTGGTCCAGAAGGCACTTGATAAAGGGGTAATTCTCAACAACACCGGAGATCACACCCTTAGGTTCATACCTCCATTGGTTGTAACGAAAGAGCATATTGATAAAGTGGTGAAGGTCCTTGGAGAAGTCCTCGAAGAGTCTCAGACCCTGTCTTGATCAGCTCAAACCCTACATTGCTGGCAAGGGCTACACCGAGATTTCCAGGAAATATGGTGTTCCTCCAGAAAAGATCGTCAAGCTGGGGTCCAACGAGAATCCATACGGACCTAGCCCCAAAGTGCTTTCTGCGATGCAACGAGTATCGCCGGAACGATACCCTGAGCCCGAAGAGCTGATAACAAGTCTTGCTGAGTACACAAAATGCCCTGAACAGATGATAGTAATTGGCGCGGGCATGGACGGAGTGATGGACACCCTAACCAGGCTTTTCCTTGATAAAGGAGAGAAGACTCAGATCTATACACCGACCTTCAGCTATTACGAAATCCTGACAACTCTATGCGGAGCAACTCCGCTCTTTGTGCCTCGTGGCCCCAGGTTCGAGATTTCAACGAAAATCCGAGAGGAGGTCAAGATGGTCTTCATCTGCTCCCCAAATAATCCAACAGGCAATCTCACCTCAGGGGAGGATGTTAAGACGATTCTTGAGAGCACAAAGTCAATAGTTTTCCTGGATGAAGCATACGTGGAGTTCGCCGAGCGCAGCCTATTGAAACTTGCAAGGAAGTACGATAATTTGGTGGTGGGCAGAACAATGTCCAAGGCCTTTGGATTGGCTGGTCTCCGGCTAGGCTACGCCGTCGCTCCAGAATGGATAGCCGATCAGTACAGAAGGGCCGCACCACCTTTCTTTGGAATCACTTGTGCCTCAGTGGCCACTGGTGTAGCTGCCCTTTCCGATCAGGATTACATGAAGAGATCCGTGGATAAGATTCTGACAGAACGGGATAGGCTACGAAAAGAGACGGGATCGCATCCATCCCAAGCCAATTTCCTCTATATCGAAACTGCGGAACCTTCTGACATCGTGGGGGAGAGGTTTCTTCAGAGGGGGATCATCATCAGAGATTGCCGGTCATTCCGGGGTGCTGGAGATTATCACATCCGTGTGTCCGTGGGAACTCCCGAGGAGAATGACCTATTTCTGACGGCCTATAGGGAAGTATGCGCATAGCTCTAACAGGCACTCCAGGAACGGGCAAGACATCCGTTGCCGCGCTACTGCCTTATCGTGTGATAGACATCAATGCCATCGTGAAAGGTGGCCTGAACCTGGGCATAGACCTTGAGAGAGGCTGCCTGGAGGCGGACATGGAAGGCCTCGAGATGAAGCTGGCTGAGATGGACACGGATGAGCTGACCATTCTGGAAGGACATTTCTCACATTACTTTGCAGACGAAGCCGTGGTGCTGAGGCTGGTGCCTTCTGAGCTAAGAAAACGGCTGGAAGCGCGGGGATACTCGGAGGCTAAGATTAAGGAGAACCTTGAATCGGAGGCCTTAGATGTGATCCTAATAGAGGCAGTCGAGTTCTGTAACCGTGTCAGCGAGATAGACACAACGGGCAAAACTCCTCGGGAGGTATCCAACCTTGTGGTCAAAGCCATAAGGAATGAGATAGAGCTTGAGCCGGGCCAGGTCGATTGGCTAGAGGTCTTCTTTGACCCTCGATGATTTTCGGGGAGTTGCAGGAGTGGTCACCGAGCCATTATCAGCTCTGGCAGAAAGAACTGGCATATCTCCAAACCAGCTCTCCGTGCTGTCGTTGGTCTTCGCTGCTGCCGCATCAGCCTTCTATTATCTATCGGCCTCCAGACGGGATATGCTCTATGCTGCGGCTCTGATGGTACTGTTGAATGCAATCTTTGATGCCGCCGACGGCTCCTTGGCCCGGAGAACGAGAAAAGCCGACCTCAAGGGCGATTTCCTGGATCACGCCATAGACAGGTATGCCGATATGTTTTTCCTGGGAGGGATAATATTTGCCGGATATGCTCCATGGCAGGTGGGACTGCTGGCAATTATCGGCGTTTTTCTTACCAGCTATATAGGAACTCAGGCTCAGGCTCTACAGATGGGCAGATACTATGGCGGCATAATGGGCCGCGCAGATCGACTCGCCCTGATATTTTTGGCGACTCTTGGAAATGCCGCTTACTCTGACTCCATAGCTGGCTTGCCTATTCTGGGCTGGGTCCTAGTTGCGACTATGATCTCCAGTCATATAACAGCTTTGCAGAGGTTTCATCATATCTGGCAAAAGTTTTAGCCGCTCTGGAGGCCAGCTCCTTGCGCCTTTGTGAGCAAAAACTCAGATTGCGACCGTCTTAAAGATCCCTTAGAGCAACTGGCATTTAATATGCGACCGATATGGGGGGCAGCCCTCTGCAGAAAAGCTAGGCACCTATCTCCATCGCTTGAAGTTGAAGCGATCACTATTGCCCCTTTGGCCCCTTTGAAGTCTAAAGGTACGGATGCCCAGAGATAATCATAACTCCCTTCCATCTTGCACACATTGGGGGCAGCTATTAGGACCTTGGAATCCCTTTCTTCAATGAAGCCTATCAGCTTTTCCACAGGGCCAAAGAGAGACCGCAGAACTAAGTTCCCGCCCTCCAGGAGGAATATACCACCTACCTCCCCGCCTTCGATGCCCGATTCCAGATCAGCCAGGGCACCGTTTATATCCACCTCGACATCGCTTTCAGGTTGTAATGCCCGGGACATAATACTGCTGATCGCCTCCAGCTCCCGGTTGGTCCTGACAAGCTTGATCTCCAGCTCTTTCCTTCCAGTTATGTCAACGATGTTTCCTAGTACTGCCCTTTGTCCATCGTACTTTATGGGAACAGTCCGAAACTCAATCCATCGTTGCTCCCCGTCATTACGTATGACCTTGGACTCATATGCGGGAGCTGGTCCATCTATCCCTCGGTCTAACCTGCTCACGCACTGCATATCGTCAGGCTGGATGAGATGCCAAAAGGGCATTCCAACGAGAGCCTCCTGTTCACAGCCGAAGATCTCTCCAATCTTCGGGTTGACCAGTTTGAAGGCACCATCCTGCAAGATGTAGATGCCTCCCAGAGAGTTCTCCACCACGCTCCTGTGGATTCTCTCCGATCGTTCTATCTCCTTTCGCATGGCCCTTTCGTTGGCCTTGAAACGTGCCTCCTGAATGAGGTTCTCGAAGATGTAGGGCAGGCTCTTGAAGCTCTCCATGCTTTTTACAACGTACTTGGTGGCCCTGTTCTCGAAAGCCACCACAGCCAGCTCAGTCGTGCCGTGCCCAGAGACCATGACCACGGGGATGTCCTGATCGAATTTGCGGATTTTAACCAGCACGTCCAGGCCTCCCATTCCAGGAAGAACCAAGTCCACAGAGATCAGGTCGTACGAGCATGACCCTATCATCTCTAGCCCCTGCTCGCCAGTTGAAGCGAAGTCAAGGAAGAACTCATCGTGCTTTCTAAAGCCCATCTTTATCAGATCAGCATGTTCAGGATCATCCTCTATAATCAGAATTCTATAAGGCACTACCATCCCTGACCGTCCTGCCAATTCAAATGAATACTCGATCTGGGTATTTCTATCTTTCTGCGTAACCATTTGGATTAATTTGACATGTAACTACAAAAAGAAGACGACATTCAGAGAAGCTAATACGACTAATATGATCAGTTCACAGAGGATGAGACGGACTATTTCAAAGAGTAACTGATCATCGATCACTAGGCTTTTGTGGTTATAAAAGCAAACCGCCATTGATAATAGGCTATAGTTTCATCAGTCTTCCAGAGGAAATTCGATGAAATGGTCGTTGCTCTTGGCGGCTTTGGCTCTGATGGTGGCATCATCAGATGGCAGAACTCTATTTGTTGATCCTACAGGTCGCGTGGGCTCGAAGACTCTGGCCGATTCCGTGGCTATGGCAAATGCAGGCGATCAAATAGTCATAATGCCGGGAAGCTACACTGGGGTGACTGTAGATCGTAGCCTTTCCATATCCGGGTCCGGTCGAGTAGCAATAAAAGGCAATGGGAACAGCGCCCTTATCATTGGTGCAACAGGCTGCAAAATATCGAATCTCTACATCGAAGGAAGCGGACCTAGCCCAGGGTTAATAATTAAGTCATCTGACAACGTCTTGGTCAACTGTAATTTTAAAGGCGGCTTGGATGGAATTGATGTTTGGGGAATAAACAACACCATCAGCGATAGCCGGATAGACGCCAGCTTGGGAATAAGGCTGGTTAGCTCGAAGAACATTGTCCAGAACGACACCTTCAATGGAGAAAAAGGCATCCAGATTGGGAACTCGTCCGAGAACGTGATCAAGGGCTGCAGGTTCTTGACCTCCCAAGGCATCGAGATTGCATCCTCAGACAACAACAGGATCGACATGAACAGTTTCTCAGGGACGACCTTTGGGATTACACTGTTCAAATCAGTGCACAACAGCCTGACAGAAAACGAGCTCTCAGGATCGTACATCAGCGGCCTGGACCTCTTGGAGTCGTCTGGCAACAACCTCACCGGTAATCTTCTGAATGGGTGCAAGCTGGGAATCAGCCTAAGACAATCGGATAAAAACAACCTAACCGATAACAGGTGCTCGAGCAACGAGCGTGCAGGAGTATACCTGAACGGCTCCCTGGGCAACCTGCTTTTTGGCAACTTCCTCTCCAAAAACGGCAACGGCATTCTCTTGGCCGCTTCGGAGAAGAACACGATCATGTCCAATGTAGCTTCAGGTAACACATATGGCATCTCGCTGAGGGGGTCGAAGCACAACGTTCTAAAGAACAACTCGATGAAGGCTAACCTCTACAACCTGCGCATAGACTCTGGAAGCAAGTTCGTTCCCGTTCAGGACGACTTCTTCCAGGACGTAGATGCCTCCAACTTGGTTGAAGGAAAGCCGATATGCTATTTGGTCGGGGATCGCGAAAGAGTTGTGGACGAAGACTGCGGCTTCGTAGGATTGATCGAATGCAAGAACGTCAGTGTGTCCAACCAGACTATATCAAACAGCAGCGCAGGAGTCTTGCTGGTCGGATCGGCCGATTGCAGAGTAGAGAATTGTACATTTCGTCAAAGCGAAGCAGGCGTTTGGATGATTAACAGCAAGAACTGTACGGCAAAGAAATGCCAGTCCGTGAGCTGCAAGACAGGTTTCTTTGCCACCAAATCCTCTGTTGATCACTTTGAGGATGATGTGGCCACAAACAGCTCAGAAATCGGCTTCAAGATAGAAGGCTCTTCAAATCTGACTCTCATAGGCTCGCAGGCATTTGGATGCAAAGTAGGCATATCGATCAAGAACTCTCCGCTGTGCAGGTTGCTGGACTGTACACTCACGAGGAACAAAGATGCGGGCTTGGAACTGGCCAGCTCCTTAGATTGCACCCTCCAAGGAGTGAAATCCGCCCTGAACAAAGAGGGAATAAGCATTGTTGGCTCCAACGGCTGCAGAATCAATGATTGTAATGTCAGCGCCAATTCCCAGAATGGGCTGGCCCTGATCCAGCTTTCGAATGCGCAGGTAACAAGAAATATGGCGTCGACTGATGGCCAAGGTATCTACATCCAAACCGCAAAGAATGTTCAGATCGGCGGCAACAATCTGAGTGCCAACATCCGCTACGGGCTGAGAATGAGCATGTCGTCAGGATGCAACATTACAGATAACACCTTCGTCAGAAACCTGATATCCGGAATCAACCTGGTGGATTGCAACGGGAACTACATCTACCACAACGTCTTCTATTTCAATGTCTATCAGAATGCTGCAGACAATGGGGATAACCACTGGGATTTCGGACCCAAAATTGGTGGGAACTACTGGAGTGATTTCAAAGCAACAGGAAATCCTGGAGACGTCCCCAGGCAAATCCCTAGCCATGGAATGGACAGATATCCCTTCCGAGACCCAGGAGCATGGAGGTGATCGTGGACGAGTTGGATATCAGGCTCCTGAAGATGGTTCAGGATGGATTGAAGCTTACTAGACGACCTTATCGGGTCCTGGGAGAGAAGATGGAAATGTCTGAGGAAGAGGTGATTCAGAGGCTGTCGTCCCTGGTGGACGACGGAGTGGTCAGGAGGTTTGCCGCTGCCATCGGTCATAGGGCCCTCGGGATAGTGGCCAATGCTATGATCGTATGGAATGTTCCAGCGCAGGATGTGGAAAGAATCGGCCTTATCATTGCCTCCTTCGAGGACGTCACCCACTGTTATGAGAGGGCAGCACAATCCGATTGGCCCTACAACATTTATGCGATGGTCCACTCCCGCAGCCGGGAAGAGTGTGCAAGGATAGCATCGGAGATTTCCAGGGCCATAGGAGTTGGCGAGTATAGGGTCCTATTTTCCGAACAGGAGTACAAGAAGACAAGTGCACGAATCTGAAATGTCAGTTATGCTTGCAAACAAAGCACAGGGTGAGAGGCGACAATGATCATCGAGAGCGCAGAGAAGGTTATGATAGAGAATGTCAAAGGAGGAGTGGACTCCTGAAAGGGCATCTGCCTTTATTTCTCGACTTGGAATCCAGATCTGTTGTGATCTTCGGAGGAGGAAACGTTGGCGAACGCAAGGCCAGGCTCTTTTCGGACTTCTCCAGAGTCACCGTTGTCAGTAAGAGCTTTACAGAGGGGCTTCTCCAGATGAGGAGAGATGAGTTGGCGAAGTTGATCCAGGCGGATCTATCAATAAGCTACCATGAGTACCTTGAAGGTGCTTTCATAATCATCCCCGCCACTAGCGACGCTAATCTCAATAAGTCCATAGAAATAGAAGCTTCCAAAAGGGGCATTCTGGTCAACAAAGTCGACGGTATCGGTGATGTGGTAGTGCCATCGGTGATGAGAAAGGGGCCCATAGTCATTGCCATCTCCACTGAAAGTCCTGCTCTTTCCAAGTATCTTCGAATTCGACTGGAGAGAGAGCTCGACGAGAATATCGAAGGTATGTCCAGGCTTCTAGGACAGATCAGAGAGGAGCTCAAGCAGGAAGTTCCTGACCAGAGGGCGAGGTCCAGGATAATATGGTCAATCCTCTCGGACAAAGAGGTTTGGAGACTCCTGGACCTATCCTATGAAAAGGCCTATATGAGAGCCCGCGAACAGGTGTCACAAGATGAGCGAGATAGCCTCGATGTTGGTGACCCACCGCAAGGCGTCGATAGACGAGATTGAGCGAGCCTGGCACGGTGATGTTGAGACCCTCCTGGGTTGGGTCCGCTCGCACGAACTGGTAGAAGAGTGTGCTGTCCTTAAGACCTGCAATCGGGTGGAGATCTACGTTGTTTCACCCAGAGGCGAGAAGGTTCTGTTCGATCTGGCCAAGAAGGCACGGGTGTCATCTCGCATAATAGATTTTCACGACCATGATGAGTCCTTGCTCCATCTGCTGAGGCTGGCTTCTGGCCTGGAGTCTATGATCATAGGCGAAGACCAGATCCTTGGGCAGATGAAGGACCTTATCCAGATTGCGAAGAAGGCCGGAATGACGGGGTGGATGTTGGAAACCGCCTTCAAGAAGGCCATTCAGGTAGGAAAGCGCGTGCGCAAGGAGACTAGGATCAATGAGCGCTCGATATCCGTGGGATCAGCCGCCGTAGACCTAGCCGAGGAAATCCTGGGGGACCTAGAAGGAAAGTCTGTCTTGGTCATTGGTGCGGGGGAGACGGGCGAGCTGATCTCCAAGGCGTTGGTATCCAAAGAGATCGAATCATTATACGTTACAAACAGGACCTTCAGCTCCGCCCAGTGTCTCGCGGAATGCCTAGGAGGGATGGCCATTCCCTTCGAGCAGATGAGGGAACAGATCAGGACTGCTGACCTGGTGATCAGCGCCACCGCTGCTCCCCATTACATCCTGCTCAAGGAAGATATCGAAAAAGCGATGTCTGGTCGCCATTCAAAGCTGCTCCTGATAGACATAGCAAACCCAAGGGATATCGATGAGAAAGTAGCGGAGGTTGAAAACGTGGAGTTGCACAACATCGATAGTCTCCGGCGTATAAGCAGCGAGAATATGCAGCAAAGGATGGCGGAAATGGACAGAGTACAGGCCATCATCGATGAAGAACTCCAGCTTCTAAAGGCCAAGTACAAAAGGAAGGAGGCAGAGGTGCTTTTAGGCGTTCTGTACTCCCAAGCTGAGGTCGTCAAGAACCAGGAATGCAGACGTGCAATGAACAAGCTTGGGGCCCGGCACACCCTTGGAGAGATTGAGCAGCAGGTACTCATGGACATGAGCCATTCCATAGTGAACAAGATTTTTGCAGAGCCTACCAAGGTTCTGAAGGAAGCTGCTGAGAGAGGAGACATAACTCTTCTGAAGTCGATGTCGGAGCTATTCAGGCTGGAGGATAGAACATGATGAAAAGGATGAGAAGGCTTCGTCAACAGGGAATACGCGATCTTGTGACAGAGACCAGACTTTCCATGAAAAACATGATCCAGCCCATTTTCGTGGACGAAAAGCTCAGCCAGCCAAAGGCCATAGATTCAATGCCGGGTCAGCAAAGGCAGAGTCTGGACAGCATTGCAGAGGAGGCCGACAATCTTGAGAATTTAGGAGTGCCTGCTCTGCTATTATTCGGACTGCCTGCCCATAAGGACGAAAATGGTTCTGCCGCCTACGACTCTCAGGGAGTCATCCAGAAAGCAGTGGAAAAGATTAAGGAGACCACCAATTTAGTCGTTATAACTGACCTTTGCCTCTGCGAATACACCAGTCACGGTCACTGCGGACTCATAAGAGGAGAAAAGATTCTGAACGATGAGACCCTTCCCATCCTCGGCGAGATAGCAGTCAGCCACGCGGAGGCAGGAGCTGACATAATTGCCCCAAGCGGAATGATGGACGGCATGGTGGGAGCCATCAGAACAGCCCTGGACCTTGAGGGCTACAGCGAAACACCGATTCTCTCTTATGCCGCCAAGTACGCCTCCACATTCTACGGGCCCTTCCGAGATGCTGCTGAGTCGGGGTTCGCCTTCGGTGACAGAAAAGGATACCAGATGAACCCGGCCAATGCTGCAGAGGCTCTGTGGGAGGTACAGCTGGACCTGGAAGAAGGGGCGGACATGGTAATGGTCAAGCCTGCCATGCCATATCTTGACATCCTCCGATCGGTTAAAGATATTTTTGGAGTTCCTACCGCTGCCTACCAAGTGAGTGGTGAGTACTCCATGATCGTTGCAGCCGCAGAGCGAGGTTGGCTGAACGAGAGGTCGGCTTTTTTGGAGGCACTAACTTCGATCAGAAGGGCGGGAGCGGATATGATAATAACGTATTGGGCGAAGGAGTATGCGAAGTTGGGGCACGAATAAGGCATTGAATTCCAACTATTTTAGCTCTTTTGCTTTTCTCTGAACCTCTCGTAAGCAACCCTGGACAGCTCGTCCGCCTCCTCGTTCTCCTCTCTGGGCACCCATTGGAAAGTCACATCCTTCCCTTCCAGCAACTGCTTTATCTCAGGAACATATTTCTTAGACGTGGCTGAGGTAACCTGCCAATCCCCTTTCATCTGCTTCATGACCAGTTGAGAGTCGCCTTTTATCAAGATCTTTTCATCTATTTCGTTGTCCTGGAGCCACATTGCGGCCGCTCTAAGACCCTCGTACTCTGCCATGTTGTTTGTCATCCCCTTTCCTTCCCCCACTGCCCGAAAACCCCTATGGATCGGCTCTCCGTCACGGTAGACTAAATATCCATAGGTTGCAACTCCACCAGGGTTTTTTGGGTAGCAGAGGCCATCGAAGAAGACTGTTATCATCATTATCCCAAGCACCAGGAAGCTTATGCATTATATCTGTACCCAGCCCAGGCCATTTAGGTTCCTGCCATAAAGGTTTCACTATTTATACCAGCTTACCTTACAGATATCAAAATAATCAAGCCCCGAACGCATGATAGACGGTTAAAGAAAGGTCGAGCATGAAAGTTGCAGTCATTGGAGGTGGAGTGGCCGGTGCCGAGCTGATAAGGTTAGCATCACCATGGCCCCTGGAGTTAACCCTGATCGAGCCAAAGTCGCAGATAGAGCTCCAAGCATTGTATCCGGAATATCTGGGTGGCCTGGCCAAGTTTGAGGAGCTGACTGCGCCTCTAAAGCCTTTTTGCGAGCGTATGGGAGTCGAGCTCCTTAACGAGAGGGCACTTCGACTTGAGGAGAATGCGATAGTCTGCGAAAGAAGCCTGATCGAGTTTGATAAGGCGGTGATTGCCACAGGTGCAGCTCAGAACTACTTCGACATCCAAGGCACAGAGAAAACCTTCTCTATCAGCACCCTTGAAGAGACCATCAGAGCCAGAAGGTTTGTAGAGGAGAAAAACCCAGACCGGATCATGATCATGGGATCAGGCCTAACAGGCGTTGAGACGGCGGCGGTTCTGTCCGAGAGCCTTGACGCTAGCATTTATATTATTGAGGCCAGGGACAGAGTCTTACCGCAGTTTTCTCCCAGCACATCCAAGCTTATAGAGAAGGCCCTGGCCAAAAAAGGAGTCAACATCCTAACCTCTCACCAGGTCTGCGAGGTCAAAGAGGACTGCATACTATTTGCCGATGGTGTTTGCCTTGACTGTGATATGGCTATATGGACTGCAGGCATAAAGCCTCCGCAGTTCGTCCAGAACCTAAGCCTTCCGAAAAAAAACGACTGGATCCTTGTGGACCCTTATCTTCTGGCCAGGGATAACTTCTTTGCCATAGGAGACTGCGCCTGGGTGGAAGTGGATGGTAGATTGGCCACAAAGACCGCTGTCGAAGCTGAACGCCAGGCCAAACACACCGCTCGAAACTTATCCAGATTAGCCGAGCGTAAGTCCATGGAGAAGTATTCTGTTCGCGCCAGCACAGATAGCCAGGTGGCCTTGATATCCTTAGGCTGCGACTGCGCTGTTGGGGTGGTGGGAAAGATGTGCATCGGTACGCCAACCAGGCTGATATACTCTCTGAAGAGCTGGATAGACAGGTCCTTCATCAGACGTTTCAAGGTTTAGAAAATACTGCGAGAAAACAAAACCAGATGGCTGAGGAATCACCAAACAAATAGAAGTGAACTAAAAATCAATGGATTAAAATATAAAACAGACCAGATAGGTTATCTATCTGGCTGCCTTTGCTACGCGCTCCACACTGTCCTTGTGAGTTATAGAGAAGCTCCGGACATCGTAGTTCGCTGCAGCTATAATCTCGTCTGCCAAGGCGGCCTCTGCCGACTTCTTGGTCTTGAATGAGGCCTGCTTCGCACCCTTGGCTATGAACATGAGGGCTGTATCCACCCTTCGTTGGGGAGCTGTGTCCACTGCCTTGGGAACAGTTATGCCGCCGTACTTGAGCCGAACAACCTCTTCGCGAGGGCCGGCGTTGGCAATGGCCTTGGCCAGGACCGTGAGGGGGTTCTCTTTGGTCTTCTGGGCGATTATGTCTAAGGCATCCTCGACTATCCCGTAGGCCTTCAGCTTCTTGCCAGTGTTCTTCTCCTTTCGCATGATCTTATTGACCAAGCGCTCGACCACATGCTGCTCGGACTTCTTGAACTGCTGTTTGGCATGCCTGCCGCCTGAGTACATGACTGCCTTGGGAGTGAGGTTTATGTAGCTCTTAATGCTAAGATCGGTAACCTCCACTTCAGCCGGGTCCCACTTTCCAAATACCTTCACCAAATCACCTCACCGGCTTCTCCTTTCGTCCCCGCACCATCTCAAGAAGCGAGACGTTGTTAACGGCTATGACCTTGAACCTGACTCCAGGGATGTCTCCCATGGATCGGCCCATCCGGCCGCCGATCCGATCAATGGTAACCTCATCGTGCTCGTCAATGAATCCAATGGCACCGTCACCCGGGCAGAAAGCAGTGACCTGACGGCCGTTCTTGATGAGTTGAATTCTTACTGCCTTTCTTATGGCGGAGTTAGGCTGTTTGCACTCAATTCCGACCTTCTCTAGAACGATTCCCCTTCCCATGGGCGCTCCGCCCAAGGGGTCCGACTTTATCCTCGACCCGGATGCGCGCCTAATAAACTTAGGGTAGCTCCATCTCAGGGTTTTGCGATCACTCTCCAGTTTCCTGGCTGCATAGATTCCCTTACCCATTCATTTCACCTTAGTAATAATGACCAACTCGGGCTCATTGGATTATAATATCATCTACGTCATGATGCCTTTGCGCCAGCATCTTTGCTTTCAATATGTTGCGGCCATCTCGCCCGATGGCAATGCCTTTATCCTTATTTGCTACCTCTACATAAGCCAATCGCTTATTATTCTTGTTGACTACATTCACATTCTTTATGGATGCCGGCTGGAAGAGATTCTCGAGGAATTCGTTGACGTTGTCGCTATACTCAACGATCTCGATCTGCTTTCCGACGGACTTCTTTACTCTGTTGATATTCGAGCCTTTCCTTCCTATGGCTGCCCCCATATCTCCTTTCTTTATGACAAAGATGATTCTATCATTGTCTTCGTCTACGACGCAATCCCTTGCCATACCGCCGGTAAGGCTCTCAAACAAGGCGATGTATCTTATTCCCTCTGTCGTGAGCTTAAACTCACTCATTCTCAACACCCCGGATCTCCCGCAGCAGCGCCATGATCTCTGAGTCTCCCGGCTCAATTACTGCCAGGGTGGCCACAGAGAAGGGCTTTCCGCAGGCAGATCCAAGATCTTTGCCCATCCCCTCGAAACCATAGACTGGCACATCCATGGACGCAAGCTGCATACGGACATCCGTTGGACAATCGGCCGCGCATATCACCAGCTTGGCCTGTCCGCTAGACCCAATCTCGACCGTCCTGTTCGATCCAAGCACTACTTTCCCTGTTTTGATGGAACTTCTGAGCGCTCTGTCAATGTTTATCATTGTTTTACCTCATCTCTTTGCCACTAGCAGGACGTCTCCTGTGCCAAGCCGTATCGGCTGTCCCACTATGACGTTCTCGGTTACCCCTCGCAGGTCATCCACGTCCCCACGCACAGCAGCATCCAGAATGTGGTTGACGGTGACCTCGAAGGCTGCTCTGGCCAGCACACTGGCTTTCTCTCCGGAGACGCCATGCCTTCCGATCTGCTTGACCTCTCCGTCGACGGTCATGATGTCTGCCACAAGCATTATGTGCCTTACGTCAACAGATAGGCCCTGTTCGCGCAGAGTATCGGTGGCCTCGTTTATTATGGCGTTTCTACCTGCCTCGATGCCAAGGACCTCTGCTATCTCGTTGATGTTGTTGGTCTTTGTTCTGTTCGGGTCCACGCCATCGAACTGCATCACCTTTCGCAGGGCTGAGCCTTCTGTATATAAAACATATTCGTCGTCCTCCTTGCGGATTACGACTCTTTTTATCCCTTCTATACCTTTGAGGCAGATCTTCTTTATCTTCTCCACCAACTGCAGAAGCTCGCGGTAAGATTGATTTTCGGGTTCAATTTTTAGGAGGTTATCCTTTTGGTCAACCGCAAGGTCGGTCTCCTCCCTCAGCTTCTCGGCCACCTCATCGGCTGTTATCTTGCGCTGCTCCATTGGAGTCGGGTTAAGCTCTATCACCACATTCATTTCCGCAAGGTCCGTGGCTACAGAGCCCAGGTGAAGTATTGATGTTGACTCTATGGCCCAAGCCACCTCTCGCGCAAGATCTCGGTCATGCGCATAGTCAGGAGTAAGCCGAATGGTCATTGTTGGGGTGGAGGGTATCTTTCTGGCATCCACTATCTCTATTAGCCTTGGCAGACCCAAAGTTACGTTGATTTCCGCCACTCCAGCGTAGTGGAATGTTCTCATTGTCATCTGGGTTCCAGGTTCACCTATGGATTGAGCCGCAACAACCCCAACGGCCTCGCACGGTTCAACGCGGGCATGCTCGTAATCAGCAGACACCTGTTTGATGATCTCCTCTAGCTGTTCTTCGGTCACCTCGATGCCTTCGATGCCTCCGCTAATGGCATCTGTGAGGTTCTGGGGCAGTTTCACCTGATCCAGCCTCTGCTGCACATCCTTCAAAGAAATGCTCATGCCGACTCCTTTTCCAGGATTTTCTTGATCACGCGCTTGACGTTGTCCGGGCTGGCATAGTCACGCCTCGAAACGTCGACACCGTCCTCGCCGTATTTGAACTGGACTATCATGCCTCGCGTCTCTTGGACTGTGCCATCGTATTTAACCTCTAGGTCCTGCAAGGCGTTCACCAGCCTGCGCTGGAGATAGCCGCTCTGGGAAGTTCTGATGGCCGTATCCACAAGTCCTTCTCTGCCTCCTATGGAGTGGAAGAAGAATTCTGTAGGGGTAAGCCCATCCTTATAACTGGACTCGACGAAGCCGTGGGCTTCAGCACCAAGGTCCCCTGTCTTGAAGTGAGGCAGGGTCCTGCCCTCGTAGCCTCGGCTAATGCGCTCGCCACGCACTGACTGCTGGCCAACGCAAGCAGCCATCTGGGTCAGGTTCAGCATGGAACCGCGGGCGCCGGAGACGGCCATGACCACTCCGGAGTTGTCTAGGCCCAGATACCTGCCTGCTATGGAGCCGGCACTGTCTCTGGCCTTGCCTAAGGTCTGCATTATGCGCATCTCCAGGGTCTCATCCAGGGTACGACCAGGCAGTGGCTCCAGCTCGCCCGCGTTATAAGTCTCTATCAGCTTCTCCACGTTCTCCCGAGCCGTCCTTGTGACCTCATCGATCTGCTCTGCAGCAGGCTTGGGAATATCTTCATCATCTATGCCGAAGCTGAAACCAGCGTACATTATTCCACGCAATGCCAGCAGGGTCATCTTGTCCAGGAAGGAACTCGCCTCTGTCGGGCTGTACTCTTTTATTACACGGTCTGTGATCTTGCCCTTAAAGGCGCCAATGGCCTCTGCATCAATAGTGCCCTTGAGAAGCTGTCCGTCGTTGATGATCACGTAGGCATCATTTTCGCAATCCTCGCCCTTGCATACATCGCAGTTGTAGCAGAAATCAGCTTTGAAGTTCAGGTTCAAGCCCTTGGGCAAGACAACGCTGAAGATCTGCTTCCCAGTCCAGTAGGGTTGGCCATCTTTTATTCCTGCAGGGTCCGGCAGCTGTGAGATATCGAACTTCTTCAGCAGCTCCATTACGCCACGACGATCTATGGGCTTGTAGCCGTGTGTGAGCAAGAAGGAACCGGTGACGTAATCATGGATGCCGCCGATGATGGGGCCGCCAAAACGTGGGGACAGAATGTTCTCCTGAACTCTCATGAGGATCTCAGCCTCCGCCCGTGCCTCCTCAGTCTGCGGCACGTGGAGGTTCATCTCGTCTCCGTCGAAGTCTGCGTTGTAGGGGGGACAAACGGATGGGTTTAGCCGGAAGGTCTTATAGGGCATCACTTTGACCCTGTGAGACATAATAGACATACGATGCAGCGAAGGCTGTCGGTTAAAGAGAACTATATCCCCATCTGTCAGCTGCCGGTCCACCTTCCAACCAGTATCAATCTGCTCGGCCACCTCCTCACAATTCTTGTCGGTGACTTTGACTCTCCGTTGATCAGGTCTGGTGGCATAGTTCACTCCTGGGTGTCTGTCAGGACCCCTTTTTACGAAGGTTTTGACCAGCTCCTTATTCCGGGCATTGACGATCAAGGGAACAGAAAGTTCCATGGCCACATCCATTGGGACGCCCACTTCGTTTATGCTCAGATTCGGATCGGGAGATATGACCGTTCTTGCGCTGAAGTTCACACGTTTGCCGGAGAGCGATCCCCTGAAGCGTCCTTCCTTTCCTTTGAGCCGTTGAGAGAGGGTCTTTAGGGGCCGTCCGCTGCGATGCCGTGCCGGAGGCACTCCTGAGACGGTGTTATCCAAGAAAGTGGTCACATGGTACTGGAGCAACTCCCATAGGTCTTCGATGATTAACTGGGGTGCGCCGGCCTCACGGTTCTCCTGGAACCTCTGGTTGATGCGGATGATGTCAACTAGCTTATGGGTGAGGTCGTCTTCGCTTCGCTGCCCACTTTCTAGGGTAATAGAGGGCCTCATGGTAACCGGGGGCACTGGCAACACGGTAAGGATCATCCATTCCGGCCTGGCAGTGGCCGGGTTCATGCCCATGATCTGTATATCATCGTTTGGAACCTTTTCAAAGCGGTCCCTGATATCCGATGGGGTTAATTTATGGCCTTCCTCCACGTAGGATAGTGGCCGCTCGAACTTGATCTCCAACTGAGGAGCGCCGCAGTAGGGGCAGTTCTTGTGCTTCCTGGCCTCGGCAAAGACTTTGTTGACCACGTCATCGGTTGGCTGTCCCAGCCGATCCAAGGTCTGGATTTGTTCTAGGTACATCTGCTTCTCTTTATCAAGAAGCATCAGTCGAGAGCAGTCTCGGCACACTGCACGCAGCAGCTTTCTGATCAGTTTGGCAAAGCCCACGTGAATAACCGGAGCGATGAGATCGATATGACCGAAGTGGCCTGGACACTCCCCCGGCCGGCCTCCGCAGGACCGGCACCTAAGACCAGGGTCTATAACGCCCAACCGAGGGTCCATCAGGCCCATCTCTATGGGAAAACCGTCGTCATCATAGGTATCGGCGGTGATGATCTTGACTACGCTCATCTTCCTGAACTCTTGGGGCGAGATGAGCCCGAAACGAATTTTGCCTATTCTCTTTGGAACAGTCATGCTACCACCTAAACAGCATCCTCCAGAATCAACCGCGGTACCACACCCAAAGACTTGATCTCGTCCAGCAGGAGCTTAAAGGCGTAGCTCATCTCAACAGGGTAGATCTCCGTATCTGCGCCGCATACAGGGCAGAAGTCCGCGTTTCTACGCTTGTCATGGATGGCGATCATGCCGCAATGGCTGCATACCAGCTCAGTCACCTTGTCGGACTCGTCCACTAACCGCTCCTTTAGGGCGAGAGCTGCTCCGTGAGCGATGAGCACATCCCTCTCCATCTCTCCAAACCGCAGACCGCCCTCGCGCGCGCGTCCCTCCGTTGGCTGCCTGGTCAGGACCTGGACAGGTCCTCGGGACCTAGCGTGCATCTTTCCGGTAACCATATGATACAGCTTCTGATAAAGGATTACTCCAACAAATAGGTCTGCCATTATCTGTTCACCAGTAGCCCCATCGTAAAGGATTTCTCGGCCTGTGTGAGCAAACCCGAACTTGGTCAGAGCTGAGCGCAAATCATTCTCGTTCTCCCCCAGGAATGCGGTGGCATCGATAAACCTGCCCTCCAGAGAGCCGACCTTACCCCCGATCATCTCCAGCACGTGACCTACCGTCATCCTCGAGGGGATGGCATGCGGGTTTAGAAGAAGGTCGGGCACCAAGCCAGACTCTGTGAAGGGCATGTCCTCCTGAGGCACTATAAGGCCCACAACTCCTTTCTGGCCGTGCCGAGAAGCAAACTTGTCGCCCAGTTCAGGAATGCGTTGGTCCCTAGACTTGACCTTGCAAAGGCGATTGCCGTTGGACGATTCGGTCAGTATCACCATGTCCACCACGCCTTTTTCGTTGGACCTCATGGTCACTGACGTCTCACGTCTCTGCTGAGGGGTTATGCCAAACTCTGATGGCTCCTCCAGGAACCTGGGCGGGCTAGTCTTTCCAATCAAAACGTCGTTCGGACCAACATAGGCGTTGGGGTTCACAAGGCCGTCAGAATCGAGCTGCTCGTAGGACTCGGAGCCCCTTGCACCTCGCACCTCCACATCGGGTATCTCGAACTTGTCCTCCTGGCCCCCGGGGTACTTTCTCTCCTCAGCCTCGGAGACCCGGAAGAAGTGGCTTCGCGCTAGACCGCGCTCAATGGAGCCCCGGTTCATGACCAGGGCGTCCTCGATGTTGTATCCTTCGTAGGCCAGAACAGCAACCACGAAGTTCTGGCCGGCTGGCCTTTCGTCAAAGCCGACGGCAGGAGAGGTCTTTGTCCTGACTATGGACTTCTGTGGCGAGTTCAGGTAGTGCCCCCTGGTGTCAGGACGAAGCTTCATGTTGGCCATGGACATTCCAAGGCACTGTTTGATCATTCCGGCCCCCATGGTGTTCCTGGGGCTGGCATTGTGCTCCGGGTAAGGCACAAGTCCCGCAGCTATGCCCAGTATCAGAGACGGGTCCAGTTCCAGATGTGTATGCTCAAGGGTGATGTCGCTCTCCCAGATTGCTATAAGGCTGTTCTCCTCCTCCTCGGCATCGAGGTACTCCACTAGCCCGACCTTGACGAGGTCCTCGAAGGTCATCTCCCCGGTCTTTACCTTCTCTACATGCTCCTCAGTGACCAGGGCCTTGCCGTCCTGGACGATGATCAGCGGCCTTCTGGCCCTGCCCGAATCGGTGTTGATAAGAATCTCGTTGGTTCTTTTGAAGTAAGCCACATTGACCTGGCTGCTTATGTTGCCAGCACGCCGAAGACGCCTCAGGTTCTCCACTAGACTAATAGGGTCAGGGTGAGACCCTATGATCTCACCGTTAACAAACACCCTGGCGCCATTAACAAATGCATCGGCTTTAGCCAATGTTACCACCTACCGGAACCACACTGAGATCGACAAGCATCTTCTTAACATCCTCGTAATCCTCTATGCCCTTGCTCAATTCTACCGCCTGAGCAAAGTTCTTAACTAGGCCACAGTTTGGCCCCTCAGGGGTCTCGCTAGGACAGATCCGCCCCCACTGAGTGGCATGAAGATCCCTGGCCTCGAAGTGCGGCTGGGACCGGGACAGTGGAGATATCACCCTGCGCAAGTGTGATAAGGTGGCCATGTAATCTGTTCTGTCCAAAAGCTGGGAGACACCTGTTCGGCCTCCAACCCAGTTGCCTGTGGCCAGTGGGTGAATCATCCTTTCAGTTAGCACATCGGCCCGAACGGTGGTCACCACGTTCAACTCGCGGTTCCTCATTGATGCCCTCTCAAGCTGGTACTTGATGTCCCTGGTCAGCCTGTTGAAGGCCACGCGGAACAGGTCCTCCATTAGGTCGCCGGAGAGCTTTAGCCTCTTATTGGAGTAGTGGTCCTTGTCGTCCTCGCCCCTGCGGTTCAGGGCCAGCTCGAAGCAAGCCTCGGCCATACGTGCCAAGAAGAGCGCCTTTGCGTAACGGTCGGTCTCAGCCACGCCGATGTGTGGCAAAAGGTATCGATCCAAAACATAGGTGGCCCTTTTCTTCTGATACTCTTTGGCCTGACCGGTAGCAACGCGGCTACCGATCTTCTCCAGGGCCTCGTCCAAAGTGGAGACCTCTGCCTCCTCAAGGTTCTCCAGCATGAACTTGATGATCTCAGGGTTGTCGGAGACGGCTCTTACAATGTCCATATCAGTCTCCATTCCGAGGGCCCGCAGAAGGGTCACGAAGTTCAATCTCCCCGACACAGATGGGAAAGATACCTCCAGAATGGACCGCCGCCCGCGCTCCACGATGACCAGCGAGCGATAGCCCTGTCTTTGGCTGAACACCTTGGCCACTTCTATGAACTCTTCGTATCTCTGGTTGTACTCCACAAGGATTTTATTGGGCGCCAAGTCCTCAAGGGTCATGATCACCCTCTCTGAGCCATTGACTACGAAGTAGCCTCCTGGGTCCATGGGGTCTTCTCCGTAGGCTATCATCTCGTCAGGGGACATTCCGGAGAGGTTGCACACCTTGGAATTTAGCATGATGGGGAGAGTGCCGATCTCGGCTTCTACGGGTTCTTTCTCCGTCTCGCCCTCCACTATTATCATCTCCAGTTTTATGGGAGAGGCATAGGTGAGATTTCGGAGCCTGGCATCATTGGGGTAGAGCCGCTCGATTGAGCCATCAGCCTCTCTGACCATGGGTCGCTCCACCCGGATCTTGCCCAGTCTTACGTAGGTATTTTCGATGTTGGTCTCTATGGTCCCAACCTCGTCTATGACCTTCTGGAGTCCCCGGTCTATGAACTCATTGAAGGAGTTGATGTGATGGTGAACCAGCTTATCCCTGGTAAAATAGGAGTTGAAGAGAACATTCCTGTTGAGCAAAAAACCACCTTTAATCGATTACAAGCCTATAAAAAATTGATTGCTTTGCCGTAGGGCTTCGTCGTACCACCCTAATTATGTCCCCCACCTTAGCCCCGATCTCCTTGGCCACGGGGTCGTTAACGTGGATCTTGGGCAACTGGGGGGCCTCAATGCCGTATGTTTTCAGGACCGCTTCTCCATCCTCAGGAGAGAGCAGAACGTGTTCAGGAACCAGTTCGTGATCCTTTACAGCAAACTTTGTCGCCATAACCACCTCTAAAACAGCAGCAAGCAGGCTCAAGGGAGCAATGAACGGGCTCGGGGGGATTTGAACCCTCGGCCACCTGGTATCTTTACACAAAAGTTTAAAAGCCAGACGCTCTGCCTAACTGAGCTACGAGCCCCCATGAGCATGCCGGCCCATGCCTCAAGCCTTTTTAACTGCACTGGGAAAGAAATGAAGCCATCCCACATAAAGCCTTTTCCCTTGAAAACCCTCACGTACTTCTGACCAGCCTGGCAATTTCAGTGCCCACATCGGAAGTGGTTGAGCTTCCTTCCAGGTCATAAGTCTTTATTCTTCCCTCAAATAGGTTCCGCTCTATGGCTCTGACGATATCTCCGGCAGCAGCTGGCTGGCCAAGATGCTCTAGAAGCATTGCCCCTGCCCAGATGGTGGCAATAGGATTCACCTTGTTTTGGCCCCTGTACTTGGGCGCCGAGCCATGGATGGGCTCGAACATGCTCGTCCCCTCAGGGTTCAGGTTGGCTCCGGGCGCCAGCCCTAGACCACCCTGAATCATAGCTCCTAGGTCCGTTATTATGTCACCGAACATGTTTGGTGCAACAATAACATCAAACCACTCCGGATTTTTGACGAACCACATTGTTATGGCGTCCACGAAGTTGAAGTCCGTTTTGACCGAGGGATATTCTGAAGCGACTTCCTGGAAGACCTCTCTCCAGAATCCGTAGATATCGCTCAGAACGTTCGCCTTGTCTACGCTGGAAAGCTGATGACTCCGGCGCATTGCCAGGTCGAAGGCGTACTTGATCACTCGTCGGCAGCCCTCTTTGCTTACCTCGCCTATCTGGTAGCCTATCTCCTCGCTATCCGAGTCGATGTCCAGGCCGAACTTGATGTTGTACAGTGAACGTTTGACCTCGAAGTCGGCGTGGCTTTTTCCCGCTTTGGCGCGGCTGCCTATGCCGATGTAGAAGTCCTCGGTATTCTCACGAACGACAACGAAATCGATGTCTTTGGGGCCTTTGTTCTTGAGGGGCGTCCAAACTCCCTCCAGAAGCTTAACAGGTCGGAGGTTGACGTACTGGTCGAAATAGAACCGCATTGTCAGGAGAATGCCCTTCTCGAGGATGCCAGGCTTTATTCTGGGGTCGCCAATGGCCCCCAGGTAGATAGCCTTGTACTTGCCAAGCTCTTTTAAAGTCTCCTCACTAACCAGCTCCCCTGTTTCTAGGTAGTTCTCAGCTCCCAGGGGAAACTCGATCCAATCGATGGAGAATCCGTGCTTCTCTCCGGCCGCTTCCAGGACCTTCTTACCCTCGGCAATGATCTCCGGCCCTATGCCGTCTCCCGGAATCACCGGTACCTTGTAGTTCATGCTCTTGCTCCGGCGTTTGTACTCTTTGTGAATATCATTCTCTTTGTATACTCTATCAGACCGCCTGCCTCAACGATCTCCATTAAGAACTGAGGGAGGGGCGTAGTCCTGTACGATTCACCGCTGGAGAGGTTGTGAATTATCCCCTCTGCCATGTCTATCTCGATTGGATCGCCGTCCCTTATTTTGTCCACTTCATCGCAAATGAACAGAGGCAAGCCTGTATTGATGGCGTTTCTAAAAAAGATCCTTGCGAAGGATTTCGCGACTACGACAGCTATGCCAGCTCCCTTGAGTGCCAAAGGCGCATGCTCTCTGGATGAGCCGCAACCGAAGTTGTCTCCGGCTACTACGAAATCCCCCTCCCGGACCTGTACGGCCATCTCCGGGCGCAAGCCCTCGAACAGATGCTCTGCCAGCTCTCGGGGATCATTCATCACAAGGTACCGCCCGGGGATGATCGCATCTGTATCGATATCATCTCCAAACTTCCATGCTCTGCCAGCCAAAATACCCAACTCCAACGGTGACTAACTTCCAATCAAGAGAAGATATATTAAAGTATGCACGACCGCACACTTTTTAGCGGCGAAATGTCTAAAAGATATCATAGGTGATTTTGAGGTGAAGGCGATCATGATCTCTGGCCGCACCCTGGGGCAAGGTGTCGCGTGCGAATCCAAGATGTCGCGGGAGTTTTTCAAGGCAACATCCCTCTGTTCTATATCGGAGAAAGACTACAAATCCTTAGGCATAACTCAAGGAAAAAATGTTCTGATCACCAGTCTTTTTGGACAGGCGGTCCTCTCTGCCCATTCGAATCCCGGCCTGCCTCCGGGAATAACCTTCATCCCAATGGGACCTTGGGCGAATGCCCTGGTAGGGCCGGACACCGGCGGCTGCGGCACCCCACAATTTAAGGGTGTGGAAGTCAACATTGAGGCCACTGACGACCCAGTCCTAGAGATCAGAGAGCTGTTTCGCGACATGGAGATGGTCAAAGCATGAATCATGAAGATGTCCTTTGCTCCTTTTGTGGGTGTCTTTGTGACGATATTGTTGTGGAGGTTGAGCAAGACCAGATAAAGCGTGTCCGACACGCTTGCCGTCTGGGAGCTAGCAAGATCATGGGGCATGAGAGGATCAGGGGACCCATGATCCGCAGGAATGGCGTCCTCACCGAAGCGACTTACCAAGAGGCCTACGACCGGGCTGCGGAGATACTTCAAAGTGCTAGACACCCGCTCCTATACGGCTGGGCATCCACTGTCTGTGAGGCTCAGAAGATTGGAATTCTTCTGACCGAAGAGGTGGGGGGAGTCATCGATTCCACGGCCACCGTCTGCCATGGTCCTTCCATCATAGGCATAGAGGAGAAGGGACTGTCTGGAGCGACCCTAGGTCAAATAAAGAATCGAGCTGATCTGATAGTCTTCTGGGGCTGCAACCCCGCCGAGGCCCATCCTCGGCACACACTGCGCTACTCATCAAACGCATGTGGCCGATTTACTCCAGAGGGCCGGGCCGGCAGAAAGGTTATAGTTGTGGACGTCAGGGAGACCAAAACTTCCAAAAATGCGGATAAGTTCGTCAGGATCAACCCAGGCGAAGACTACCAAGTCATATCCGCCCTGAGGATGCTTCTGGCCTGGAAGGGTGACCTGGTTCCAGATGAGGTTGGCGGCATCTCCAAGAAAGACCTCTCCGAAGTCATAGATACTATGAAGGAGGCCGCATTCGGAGTCTTCTTCTTTGGCCTGGGCATGACTCACTCTCGGGGTAGGTACAAGAATATAGATAACGCTCTTTCATTGGTAAACGAGCTGAACGCCCACACCAAGTTCATCGTGATGCCCATGCGAGGCCACTACAACGTGGCAGGCATAGGACAGTGCGCTGCCTGGGAGACCGGCTTTCCCATGTCCATAGACTTTGCCCGGGGCAGCGCCTACTTCAACCCCGGCGAGACATCTGCCTGCGATGTCCTCTCACGCAGAGAGGTGGACGCCGCGCTCATTGCGGCTGCCGACCCTGCCTCAAACTTTCCCCGCCAAATCGTTGAGTCTCTGGCAAGAATGCCAGTAGTGCAGATAGATCCCTATGAGAACCCTACGACTCTAATTGCAGATGTGGTAATACCAAGCGCCATTGCCGGCATAGAGGCCGAGGGGACTGCATACCGTATGGATGGGCTCGCGCTGAGGATGAAGAAGTTGATCAAATCACCGTTCCCAAGCGACGAAGAGATCCTTAAGGGAATTTTGGATAGCGTGAGGCTGCTTAGAGGCTGCAAGGAAAAGTCCCGGGAGGCTTAAAGATGATCGTCAAGGGAGGAGTAGTTTATGATCCCGCCAACGGGATCTCCGGTGAGGAGATGGACATCTGCGTAGAGGGGGGCAAGGTAGTTGAAGATGCCAAAGGCGAGGAGATAGACGCTAGGGGCCTTTTGGTGATGCCCGGCGGAGTGGACGCTCACTCTCACATTGCCGGCCCCAAGGTGAACACCGGCCGGATAATGTGCCCCAACGATGGGCGCATGGGAATCGAGCCCAGAACTGATATATGTCGGCCTTCCACAGGATATACGGTGCCAAACTGCTATGCCATGGGCTATCGATATGCTCGAATGGGCTACACCACTGCCTTCGAAGCTGCTACGCCAATCCTTGAGGCGCGCCACACCCACGAGGAGCTGGAGGAGATACCCATCCTGGACAAGGGTGCTCTTACCCTCTTCGGCAACAACTGGGAGGTCATGGAGTGCGTGCGCGACAAGGATATCGGCAAGCTGGCAGCCTATGTGGCCTGGGCCCTCTGCTCGAGCCGTGGCTACGGAGTCAAGATAGTAAACCCTGGCGGCGGTGAAGCCTGGGGTTTTGGAGCTAACGTCAAGGGAGTCAAGGATCCCGTGCCAAACTTCGATGTCACTCCCGCGGAGATCATCAGAGGCCTAGCTCAGGCCAACGAACTTCTGCGGCTGCCGCATTCCATTCATCTGCACTTCAACAACCTAGGAAAGCCAGGCAATTACACCACAGCCCTGGAGACACTGGAGCTTCTTAAGGACATAAAGCCCAGCAGGGAAAGACAGGTGGTCCATGTGGCACACATGCAATTCTCAGCCTACGGAGGAACTAGTTGGAGGGACTTTGAGTCCAAGGCTCCGGCCATAGCAGACTACTTCAACCAGAACTCCCATGCCACTATGGACCTAGGCCAAATCATCTTCGGTAACGCCACAACCATGACCGCCGATGGTCCTCTTGAGTACGCAAATGCCCGCCTGCTCCATGCCAAGTGGTCTAACCACGACATTGAGCTGGAGGAGGCCAGTGGTGTTGTGCCCTTGATATATGGCAGAAAAATGCTTGTGAACGCAGTTCAGTGGGCCATCGGCCTTGAGCTTGCTCTGCTGACCAAAGACCCATGGAAGGTTCTCTTAACTACGGACCACCCCAATGGCGGGCCCTTTGTCAATTACGCAGAGGTTATCGCCCTTCTCATGAGCAAGGCCAAGAGGGCAGAGGAGATTGCCACCCTCCATGAACAGACCTCGAAGCGAACGACTTTAATGGGCATCGACCGGGAGCTGGGCTGGAGCGAGATAGCCGTTATGACCCGCGCGGCTCCGGCCAAAGTTCTAGGCCTGAAAGATAAGGGTCATCTGGGATTGGGAGCAGACGCCGACTTCTCAATATATGACTTGAAGCCTGAACAGACAGATCCGGCCAAGGACCATCAGCTGGTCAAGAAGGCCCTGTCCCAGAGCAAGTACACGATCAAGTCCGGCATGGTTGTGTCGAAGTCAGGCCGGGTCCTAACGACTCCCTCAGGCAGGACCTATTGGGTGGATGCGTCTCTATCAGTGCCGAAGGCCGACAAGGAAAGGATGATGGTCGATCTGAAGGAGAAGTTCGATCGTTACTACAGTGTTCAGATGTCCAACTACACGGTCCAGGATGCCTACCTTCCTCACCCCATGGTGATAAGGCCGCGACTTTTTGACACGAAGGCTGCGACAAAAGAGGTGGCTTAGATGAAGTCTCTCACACTGCGTCTCCGAAAGGCCTTCGATATCCCTGTGGAGGCTGAGATCCTCTCCCCGGATAAGCTGGCAGGTTTGAGTCTATCCCAGATTGGCCTCCAAGAAGTCTGGCAGGGCAATAAAAAGATGAAGCTATCGGATCTCTTCCAGGTGGATGGCGACGATATGCCGGCTAAGCCAGAAGAGACGATAATACGGCTTGAGGGTGACTTCTCCAGGGTAAAAAGAATAGCAGAAAACATGAGTGCAGGCACGGTTGATGTCCATGGAGATGCAGGGATGAGAGCAGGTAGCGGCATGAAAGGTGGGCTACTCCGCGTTCAGGGAAATGCCGACGACTGGCTGGGGAGGGAGATGCGTGGAGGGAAGATAGAAATCTCTGGCAACGCCGGGAACTATGCTGGCGCAGGGTTTCGAGGTGAAAAGTGCGGCATGCGCGGGGGAGAGATGGAGATAGCAGGCAAAGCTGGAGCCTACCTCGGAGAGCATATGTGCGGAGGAAGCATTAAGGTAGGAGGCGACGTTGGAGACTTCCCAGGATCTGCTAATCAGGGCGGCACCATAATCATCAGAGGCGGCACCTATCTCCCTGGAGCGGAGATGACCAAGGGGTCGATCACTATAAACGGTAGTGCGAAGATGCTGCCTAGCTACCAAAAGATGGAGATGGTCAAGATAGGAGACGCTGATTATCAGAAGTACTTTGGGGACTTGGTGGAGAACGGAAAGGGTGAGATCTACGTTGCTGTCTCAGCTCAACAGTCACCTTGATAAGTCAGGATGTAAATAACATGGACCGATGTAATTATTTTGGGGTGCTTTAGCTTGATCGATCGCAGCAGGATTATGGATATCCTGAACAATTATGAACTAGGCGATCTGCGCATAGGCATGATCGCCTCTCATTCAGCTCTCGACACTGCCGATGGCGCAGTTGAGGAGCACTTCAGAACTATGGCAATTTGCCAAGAGGGGCGCGAAAAGCCATATACAAAATACTTCCGGGCCAACCGCGACAAGAAAGGCAGGATAATCACTGGCATGATCGACGAGGTGCTCATGCTGAAGAGATTCTCGGAGGTCATCGAAGAAGAAAACCAGGAGTTTCTTCGTTCCAAGAATGTTCTTTTCGTACCGAACCGATCCTTCACGTCGTACTGCGGAATAGATGCTGTAGAGGACCAGTTTGTCGTTCCGTTAATCGGTTCCAGGAACTTGCTCCGGTCGGAGGAGCGAGGAGATAAAAAGGATTACTACTGGTTGCTTGAGAAAGCAGGGCTGCCTTTCCCTGAGCCAATCGAGCCGGATGAGATTGATGAGTTGGTCATGGTGAAGCTGCCCCACGCGGTTAAGACTCTGGAGCGCGGTTTCTTCACCGCTGCCAGCTACGAGCAATACTGCCAGAAGGCCGACGTACTTCTGAAGCAGGGAGTGATCGATCAGGACGGCTTAGATCTGGCCAGGATAGAGCGGTATATCATCGGTCCTGTGTTCAACCTGGACTTCTTCTATTCGCCCATATCTGAGAGAATAGAGCTGATAGGAATAGACTGGCGGTTCGAGACCAGCCTTGACGGGCACGTCAGGTTGCCGGCGCCACAGCAGATAGCCATGAACGAGCGACAGATCCACCCCGAGTACACCGTCTGCGGCCATAACTCTGCCACGCTGCGAGAGTCCTTGCTCGAGAAGGCCTTTGAGCTAGCTGAGAAGTACGTAGAGGCCACCAAGGAGTACTACGCTCCTGGAATCATAGGGCCCTTTTGCCTGCAAACCTGTGTGGACAAGGACTTGAACTTCTACATTTACGATGTTGCCCCACGCGTAGGCGGAGGGACCAACGTTCACATGGCCGTCGGCCACCCCTATGGTAACGCCCTATGGCGGACCAACATGTCCACCGGACGGAGGCTCGCTCGTGAGGTGGGCATCGCCCTTGAAAACGACGCCTTAGAGAAGATAGTGACTTAGAGCCAAATCGCAGGCCATCCATGGAGACGCCAAAGAAGCTGCAGAGGATGTTGAAGAAGATTGAGTTAGAGGGCGAAGAGCCCGTCCACATATTTCCGGCATTGCTGGAGAGGTATGCCACAGAACAGATGAAGGCCATGACCAGGATAGGCATGGGCGATGACCGCAAGATATTCTCCTGGCTTGTTGCCACAAGGAAGAACGTTTACTTCATTCGAACAGGGATTATGTGGGACAGGGTCCAGACCGTTCCGCTGGACAAAATCGAGGATGTCGAGTACGTCAAGGAGTTCCACACAAACACCCTTAGGCTTAAGGTAGCCGAAGCAGCTGAGAACATAGTTTTTTATGAGGATGTGGACGGGATCAAGTTCTACCAGTACATCAAGAACCAACAGTGGTTGGAGAGCTGAATGGAGATTCAGGCAGTGGCCCACTGCCTCCTGAATCCATACACGAGGGTGAAGGGGCTTGAGCCACTGGAGTTAGAGCCTACGCCGCCTTTGATCCAGCTACCATGCCCTGAAGCCCTTTACCTTGGTTTGGATCGATGGGCCATGACGAGGAACCAACTGGACTTCCCGGAGTACAGGAGATTCTGCAGGTCACTGATTCTTCATTATGCAGATCTTGTCGAAATGCTTGCTTCAAAGGGAGCGAGTATAAAGATCGTTGGGGTAGCTGGAAGCCCAAGCTGTGGAGTTCTGACCACTAGCGCAGGATACCAGGGGGGCAGAGTTCGAGAATCGCCCAACCAGCATATCCCTGGCAGTGGAGTGCTCATGGAAGAATTAATCGAGGAGCTAAAGCAGAGAGGAGTAGGCTTCGAATGCCATGAGGCTAAGAAGGCTGAGGCACTCCAATAAGCCTGCCCATTTTGATCGATGCCGCTCTGGAGGCATTTCCCAAGTTTCCTTGTTTCATTAACTAGCAATCGTTGCGTGTTGCAGTCAGCTCTTAACAGACAATTTAAATAAACAAGGAGCGTATACATAATTATGACAATGGACGAGTCAGAGAAGCGGTTAAAGGAGTTGCTGTCGAAAGGTGCAACAGAAGAGGAGATTCTCAGTAAGCTAACCCTCGCGGAAGGTTGTGGGCTCAAGCTCTGGTGTCAGGAACAAATCAATCCCGCTTCAGGCAAAAGGGTTCACCGATATTGCGGCTACATAAAGAAATGCGACGATCCGGCCGAGAATATCGGAGAGCCGATATGCGGCCAATGGCTGGACGGGCCATGTCAGAAATGAATTATTTAAGTTATTTTATATTGAGGGTTTCTTTCTTCAATGGGGTCAGATTGACTTTTTTATTAGAGAATGTGATTGAAGATCTGATTCAAATTATTGTTTCATATCCTTCAACACTTCTTTCAACTTTCCGTAAGTCATCCTCAAGGCTTCTGATATCACCCTCGTGTCTGAAAGCACTGGCATGAAATTGGTGTCGCCATTCCAGCGCGGTACCACGTGAAGGTGGATGTGATCGGCAACACCTGCGCCAGCGACAAGGCCCATATTTATCCCCAGGTTGAAACCGTCCGGCTTCATGAGCTTCTTGAGAAGCTCCACAGCTAGATCGGCCAGCTCCATCAGCTCAATCTGCTCGTCATGGGACCAACCAGCCAGCGCAGCCGTGTGCCTGTAGGGAACAACCATCATGTGGCCGTTGTTGTAAGGAAAAGCGTTCATTATGATGAAGTTATATTCCCCACGGCAGAGGATTAAGTTTTCATCGTCCTTGTTTTCAGCGGGCTTGTCACAGAATATGCAGCCCGGAGACTTCTTGCTCAGGATGTAATCTATCCTCCACGGTGCCCATAGGTTCTCCATCTCAGTCTCTCGGAATGTCGTTGTAATTATGTCTATTGTTTACTATACAGATGATCGTTATCGGTAATATTATCCAATTCCTCGGCTTCAGAATGTTCGAAAACGACTCTTCTTCCTACAACCTTTGGCTTGCCTTCGATGAACTTCTTTATAGCTCTAGGGTATGCCTCATACTCCGCCTTCTGCACCCTCGCTTTGAGGCTCTCATAGGTGTCGTTCTCTTTGACAGGTACTGGGATCTGGTAGAGTATTGGGCCGTGATCCACTTCCTCGTCCACCAGATGAACGGTTATCCCGGTCCATTTCACACCGTGGTCCAGGGCCTGCTGGAAGGCATTCATGCCCCGAAAGGCAGGAAGAAGTGCTGGATGAATGTTTAGTATCCTGTGCCGGTAGCGGTCAACGAAATGTTTGGTCAAGATTCTCATGTAGCCTGTAAGGACCACTAGATTAACGCTCGCGTGCTCCAAGTAATCCAAAAGAACTTCATCGTAATCTTGGCGGGATAGGCCCGTAGGATCTACGAAAATGGCATTCACTCCGTATTCGTTGGCTATGTGGAGTGCGCCTGCATCATTCTGGTCCGTTAGCACGATCCTGACTTCAGAAGGCAGATATCCCGAGCGTACAGCTTCTATGATATACCTGAGGTTCTCGCCGCGTCCAGAGGATATTACGCCGATTCCAATGGTCAAGCCGGCCTGCCAAGCCTATTGCCCGGATTCACTTCCCAAGGGTTATTTCTATGGCAGAGACGTTGGTCTCTCCGCGATCTGTGTTCAGTACTTCTGTGGAGATCTGTATGCCCTTTACTGACACGTCCGGCAGGAATCGGGACCTTGAGACCTCAGCCACATCGACGGCTCTAGAGATTGCCCGACCTCTGGCCATTATCCTGACATCCTTTGCCCCGCTGCTGAACTGTGTAACCACTGCTAGGACGTAGTTCATCACTGGTTTGTTGCCGACGAATACAACATCATCTTCCGCCATTGTAAGTCACCACCTTGGAACTAAATTTCAACTAAGGTCGATTTCCTAAATAAAGGTGGTGATTATAGGTGACAACATTATAGCCGCATTGATGAGACAAGATCAAAGGTACCTTCCACGGGCCTTAATCTCCTTCACTCGCCTGAGGACCGCCTCTGCTCCGTGGTAAGTCCGGGTATACCCTGCCTGAAAGGCTTCTATCAGCTCCTCCGGTCTGTCATGAGTCGATTCCAGGGTCTGGAAGTAGACGTGGACGTCTACGCCCTGAGCCTCCAGAGATCCTTCGTGAAAGGCTAGGCCGAAGTCGATAAGGTATATCCGCCCATCTCGGAGGATCATATTGGAAGTGGTCAGGTCCCCGTGAATTATGCCGGCTTTGTGCAGCCTGCCGACCAGCTCCCCCACCTTCTCTGACAGAGCTGGAGTTATTACGTCCTTGAGCTTCTGACCCACCACATGCTCCATTCGCAGGTCAAACTTCAAGACGTCCTTGATTATGGGAGTGGGGACACCGCACCTCCTGGCTTCAGATGTGATGCGGGCTTCCCGAATGGTCCTCTCCTGCCGTATCTGTTCGTCCAGCTCCGGCAGCCTGTAGCTTTTGGGAATCCTCCATTTTCTGACTGTGCCTTCCTCTAAGGTGATAATCGCCTCTGCGCCTCTTCCTATCTCCATAATCTGTCCTTCCTTAACCACGCCTCAAGCAGGCCGATACAACCCGTGATCATCATATCTCCCGCTGGCGCGGCCGCCACCGCTCCTTCTAGAGCGCCCGACCGAAGGAACATGTCCCTTCGCGGGCCGGTGACCAATGTGGATCTAACCTGGTCAGGAACACAATCTATAAAAGCGCCGTGGCCACCATCGTCGAATACGTAGGAGTTCATAAGGGTTCCATTGCAAAGCTCTGACGCAAAACGCCTGAGCTTCTCCGGATCAAGCTGAGAAGTATGGTGCTCGAAAAGCGCTGTGATCCTTTCCTCGTAGACTATGGCCGCTACGGTATGCCCGTTGCCGAAGTTTATTATCAGGCCGGGATCAATGAAACGGGGGTCTTGGACGGCGCCGAAGAGGGCAGCCGGTCCCGTGTCCATCAGCAAGGGCTTGTTTCCCAAGCTTGCTAGGTATTCCTTTGCCGCCAGCATCCTGGTCATGGCTTTGGGAGGCTCCCGAAAAGCGAAGTTCTCTATCCTGCCTCCGGACCTGATAGCTTCGGCCATATGCTCGAACCTGACCAATCGGTTTGACCTGTCCTGGGAGAACCCGTGGTCCTGGACGGCCACAGCGACATCGTCAGGGAGGTCGATGTCGAAGAGCCCGAAAGCCGCCTTGAGGGCGGGGATGTCTATGTCCCTAGTCGAGATCCTCACTGTTCCCGAAGGCATCTCTTCCTGGATAGTGACGCCCATTTGGGCCACCCTGCCCAGGTTATCGTTTATGGTAGCGGCCGCAGAAGGTGTGGCGTAAACTTTCAATCCCGCTTTCAGGTGTCTAATCACTGCTGCTGAAGATGGACCGCCGCCCATAGTGGGACCTTCGAGGAACACGTCTGCGCCCCGGGATCTGGCTCGATCAATCTTTCCGGCCACCAACACCGTGTGACTGGGCAGCACCATCTTAATTGATCCCTC
>Ga0209777_10001564_pt1 | contig 32514 bp, 27 predicted proteins | sample FrelakmetHBP12HB_FD_187147 | JGI IMG/M metagenome (GOLD analysis project Ga0209777, IMG submission 187147) | Freshwater lake sediment microbial communities from the University of Notre Dame, USA, for methane emissions studies -HBP12 HB (SPAdes)... | ecosystem: Environmental > Aquatic >... | reverse complement strand
TCAGCCACACGAAGATCAGAGTGATGCAGAGAGAAATGTACGGTTTTAGATAGCCCAGGCAAAAGATCAAAAATGGGATCAGCAGGTAAAGGATGCTGATCCTCTTGATCCAATCTGAAGGAATACTCATATCTCTGGACCGCATATAAATATGCTACGGGGTAATATTCTGATAGGTAAAATTGCGCCCAAGGATCTTGTTCCCTGATCTTTTACTTCCTTGGTTCCATTATACTGTTCGTTTCTCTGACATTGTGCGGTTCACCTGCCATAGACCGACCAATCCCCAGACACTGATCACGAGATAATTGACTACCTGACTGATGAGAATATACGCCAGCGCGGCTGATCGTGAAAAACCAAAGGGCACGAGAACACTCACGGCTACAAATTGATAAACACCGATATACCCCGGCGTGGAAGGGATGGCACTCGATAGGCCGAGGGCCGCCAGCAGGATGAGCGACTGGCTCAGGCTAAGACTTTGTGAGATGATGCGCACTCCGACCATATTCCCAAGGCCGTCAATCAGCCAGATAACTGCCGTTAGGAAGATAAAACTTCCCAACCTGCGAACGTTGTGTAAAGAGCGCATGCCGACCAGGAAACGCACCATCTGCTCAGCGATCTTTTGTCGTATCCTGGATGGTATTGGCATCCGGGCGATCAGAGAAGTAATCAGTTTTTCCTGGAAAGGTGCCACAATAACGATTGCCAGACCGATCATCCCAGCCGCTGCCATGATCTTGATTGCGCCTGCCAAGATGGCTGAGATCTGATTCTGCAACAACAATGATATGGAACCGATCAACACCAGTGCAATCACATCCAGCAGACGCTCCACCAAGGCAGTGGCGAACACAAAGCTGGTGCCTGCACCACTTTTGTGTCCGAGGTAAGCCGAACGGATGATTTCCCCGGCACGGGCGGGTAAGTAGGCGTTCCCCAGATATCCCACCATATTCGCCCAGAAAATGGAAAGGATCGACACCTTTTTCTCGGCATTGACGAGTGTGCCCCAACGAACAGCGCGGATGAAGTAATTAACCGATGCAAGCGGAATCGTCAACAGCAGGATCTCGTAATGACCGGTTGTAATTGCCTCCCAAAAGGTGGCCCAGTCGAGGCCGCGCAACGTAAAATACAGGAGAACTGCTGCCAATAGGAATGCGAAAACCAGCACCCAGGCAGGGCGTCCTTTCTTTACCGGTTGATCGTTCTCGGTGGCAGGCGGAAGAATGGACAAATTTAAAAGTTGATCCGTTCTTTTTCGATTACCAGTGGTCGACGCACAGATGGCGTATAAATTTGACCGATGTATTCACCGACGATGCCAAGGAAGAAGAGCTGCACCGAGCCAAGAAAAAAAAGGCCAATTATGACCGGTGCCAGGCCAAGTGAAAAATTTTTCCAGTCAATTAACTTGTAGATCAGGTAGGCCAGGCCGACCAGGAAGCTCATTGCTCCGGAAAAGAATCCGAACATCGCCGCCAGGCGTAACGGTACCTTGGTGTAGCTGACCACACCGAGCATCGCCAGGTCATAAAGCGAATAGAAGTTATTCTTGCTGATGCCGCGCTTGCGACGAGGTTGATCGAATTCGATCCTGGCAATGTCAAAACCGATGTCAGCAATCAATCCGCGGAAGTAGGGGTAGGGATCGTGGAACTCGCGCAGGATTTCAATCACTTTGCGGTCATATAGCCCGAAGCCGGTGAAGTTATCGATCAGGCCCACATCGGAAAAGCTACGAAGCACACGATAGTACATGCTACGAATTAAGAAGAATAGGCCTGATTCCTGGCTGCTGGTTTTTACACCTATAACAACTTTATAACTTCCTTCCCACTTATGGATAAATTCAGGAATTTTTTCGGGAGGATCCTGAAGATCTGAAGCCATGCCAATTACAGCATCGCCCCTGGCTTGCAACAAGGCATGGTATGGGGAGCGAACGTGGCCAAAGTTGCGCGTGTTAATGATCACCTTGACGCGTTTATCTTGTGCCGCAAGATTTCGCAATATTTCAACCGTGTGATCGGCGGATGCATTATCAATGAAAATATGCTCGTAATCGTATGCAAGATCCTTCATTACTTGCTTGATGCGATCGTATAATTCCTGAACGTTATCTTCCTCATTAAAACAGGGAGTGACAATACTAATCAGTTTCACCGAGAACACTCCTTACAGGAACAATTTCATCGATCATAAGAATACAATCTAATAATTTCATTCCTAAGTTGAAGTTCGTTAATAATTTGTCCGGCTATCTCCTCTTGGTAAACGCGGGAGGAAATTAATATAGGCTCAGGCCATTCCTTGATTGCCTGAGGGGGCACAATTGGCACACCATTCAGTTGTTTCCCCTGATACTTGGAGTTCGAGTCTACAAAGGCTCGAATTTTCGCCCTGCTTAACGCGCCGGTGGCTAATAGCCTGAGCGTGTGTGCGCCTGTGCCCCAGACAATAATGGATTGACCGGTATTTACCACTCTGGCAATAGCTGTCTGGATTTGGCTATCCATTTGACAGGAATGATCAATATAGGCCATCAGTTCGGCTTTGGTCTGAAAATCATGAGTTAATGTGAAGGATGTAGCAGGTTTGTTCTTCTTATATACACTTCGAATGGCAGGAGTAGTGGTTCTATAATTGGTTTCAACCGTAATCTGCTCCATTGCGACTTGTGTGAAACCATTTGTAATCATTAAGTTCTTAAGCGAGTCTGGGTCAAAGAAATTGATGTGCTCTGGACTGAATTCTTGAAATGGGGCATCCTCCCCTTTATCATAACAGGAAGCATCCGGTACTTCGATATAGAAAAGACCATCGTCCGAAAGCAAATTCCAGCATATTTTCAATGCCATTTTTAGTTCTCGGACATGTTCCAAAACTCCGACCATGATTAAGACATCGATTGAGGCAACTTTCACAGCAATTTCAAATAAAGTGTTAGTCTGGACGCGGATCCCGTATAATCTTTGGGCCACTTCTGAGCAGGTAGGGGATGGATCGAGGCCAATAACATTATCAAACCCCTTTTTCTTCAAAAGGGATAATAGCGTGCCAGTTGAGCAGCCTATCTCCAGAATGCAGGTTTCAGGACTTGGTAAAAAACCTCCAAGGTATGATGCAGTGGATTGAAATCGAGCCATATCATATCTTGAAATCCGATTCCCATGATCCTGGTACTCGTATTTCGACATTTCCCGATAATAGAAATCAAAGTCTGATTGTTGAGGTATTTTATCAGCATAACAGAATCCGCACTTCTCACAAACAACAACATCATACCCATCCAGCAATGCACATCCGGATATCATATAAAAGTGTTGTCTGAAGAGCAATTTGCTCTTCGGGCTGTCGCAAATGGGACATTTCCGTTTCTTACTTACTGGCATCACAATTGTCTTTCCTGATTCGTTCGAAAAGTTGGTCGTTTCCTGGAGCATGCTGATGTATGCTTCTAACTCGTTGTCTAGGAGATCATATATTCCATAATTTCCAAATCTTGAGTCTATTGGTTGGAACAGCATAAAAAAACAAATCTCTTTCCTTCTTCATAGTGTACTCTGAAGAGTATCAGAATATCCATGCATAAACTCATTATTTATTTCGACCAGGAGTGTTAGTACCAAAAATAGTAATCATCGAAAAGTTAGGAAGCTGTCACCTTCCACTTCTAAGGATTTATCGCTTTTCTCCAAGCTAGTCCCCCTTCAATAGTGGTATGAGCATATTTTCCAGGAACTCTTCGCGTTCGAGGAAGGGTGCCATATCTTCGAGGGGAGTCGAGATCATCGAGCCGTCCTTGCATTGGCGAGACGCAATGCGAGGTATGCGCGGCTCATCGGGTATGATCAACACATCGCACACTACCGGTCCCGGCATGGCAAGTACCGCACGCACTTGTTCGCGCAGGTTTTCTGTGCTTTCGATGCGTAGCGCATTCAAGCCGTAAGCCTTCGCCACGCTGACAACATCCGGTAGAGTCATTCCACTGCTTGTGTCTGCGCCTGTCAGACGGCCAAAGTAATTAAGCTGGGAGGCGCGTATGGAAGCGTAGCCATTATTGTTCATGACAAAGAATTTAATCGGCAAGTCCAGATACTTGATCGTTTCCAGTTCCTGGATATTCAACTGGAATCCTCCATCTCCATCGACGCAAATAGTCGGTTTTCTCCCGCTTGCCAGGCAGGCTCCAATAGCCATCGCCTGGCCAAATCCCATCGCCCCGGTGCCTTTATTATGAAAAACACGCTGACCAGCCTTGACAGAAAAAGCAGTCAAGAAAATTTCGGCTGCATTCCCGGAGTTACCCGGCAAAATAATATAATTTCCGGTAACTTCTTCCGAGATTATGTCGGCAAACTCGTACACACTGACTCTTCCTGTTCGGGCATGGTGTTCAGGTAAAACAAATGGGTATTTTTTCTTCCAGATCCGGCAACGTTCGAGCCACGCGGTACGGTCACGAGGAATGATGGCAGTTGCTTCTCCAAGCATTTCTTCAATGAACAATTTGGCATCGGCCTGAACTTTCAGATCAATGATCGAAGCAACTTTTTGAATTTCAGCGCCGTCAATATTGATCATAACTTTCTTTGCTGCGCGAGCCAGCCTCTCCGGTGCATAGGCGATCAATGCCATGTCAAGCCGCGCCCCAAGGATTAAGAGAAAATCGGAATTCTGCAGGGCGAAATTAGCGCTGCGAGGAGCCAGGGAGCCGGGCATTCCCATCAATAACGAGTGGGTAGCGGGAATGAGATCCAATCCAAGGCGAGTGGTCAAAACGGGCACATTTAACTTCTCGACTAATTGGATAAATAGATCCTGTGCTCCGGCGAGCCGGATTCCATTCCCGGCCAAAATAACTGGACGCTCAGCATTATTTAGCAGATGAATAGCGTCCAGAATTTCCTGTTTCTTTGGTTTGTAGCTTTCTTTAATTGGGGGGTCATATCTTAAAAGAGTGTCTGAATCAATCATTGCAGCCTGTACATCCAAAGGGATATCAATCCATACCGGACCGGGCCGACCCGATTTCGCCAGGTAAACAGCTTTTTCAAGATGATACCGAATGGTGGAAGGATCCATGATCGTAACAGCATACTTGGTGATGGGTTTGACCAACGAGACAATGTCTATTTCCTGTACACCCAACTGTCTTAATCCCCTATTTCCAACCATATCGGCACGTTTAACCTGGCCAGAAATGAACAAACAGGGGGTTGAATCCAACCACGCGCCGGCAACACCCGTGATGGCATTCGTCCCACCAGGACCTGTGGTCACTACGGCAACCCCGAGATTGTTCGTCACGCGGGCATAGGCTTCAGCAGCAATGGCGCTGGCCTGTTCGTGGTGATTGCAGACAAACTCAAGCCCCTGACAATGTCCAAGCGAATCATTCAAATGCATGGCGCCACCGCCAGGTACTATAAAAACATGCTTCACTTCCTGATCGGCGATGAATCGAAATACGTAATCCGATAGTTTAGTTGCCAAATCTTGCTCTCCTAATGACAACAACATAATGGGTATGACTGACACCAACCATTTTGTTGCTGATTTTTATATCCAATATGAGATTTCTGTCCGAACAATTATTCAGGCCTGATCCAGGAAATGGTTCGGCCTATCGCATCTTCCAAGCCAATGGTTTGAGTCAATTTTAGCTCATTGAAAGCCCTTTGTGTGGAGGAAACATACCTCTCAACAGGCTTATCAGCCTCCACTTTCTTAAGGATACGGATAACAGGTTTGGGCTGAAAGGCTTGTGACACTGTCTCTGCCAGGGCGCGGATGGTGATGCTACCTTCGCTCCCAACATTATACGGTTGACCAGATTTCCCCTTGAACAAAATTGTCCACAACCAGATGGCTAAATCAGCAGCGTAAAGGTAAGAGCGAATAGGTGTACCATCACCCTGGATAGTGATAGGGCCACCGTTCAGCCCATCACGGATGAAGTTGCCGATGGCAAAGTGGATATCAAGCGGCAGATATGGTCCCACAAAGGCAAAACAACGGGCAATTTTAGTCTCAAAGCCATTCTGCTTTGCATACAATGCACACAGGGTTTCTCCAGCACGTTTCCCTTCCCCATAAGCAGAGTGTGGATCGGATGGGTCGGGCGCACCCAGGTACTCTTCGCGAATGTGGGCCATTTCGGGCGGCTGCTTGCCGTAGACCGCGCCGGAACTGGTTAATAGAAATTTCTCCGCCTTGCAATATCGGGCAAATTCCAGGGTGTGGCGAGTCCCGTCCACAATGGTATCGAACATGGTCAGCGGTTCTTCTTCATTCAGTTTTGTACTAGACTCAGTGGCAGCATGAATGATATGCGAGAACTTGCCATCCGGGAACTCAAACGAGCGAATATCGCCTGGATGAAATCGAATGGCCGGATTTTCTGCAAGATTAGGCGCTTTCTTTCGGAACGCATCCAGGTTACGGCTCAGCACCAGCGCTGAAGCGTTCAGGTCAAGCCGCTCATTTGCCCAGGCGAAGCTTTCGAGCAACCAGCAGCCGAAGAAACCAGTTCCGCCGGTGATGAAGATACGCTCGCCACGCAGTTCCGCCCACAATTCACGCGTATGCTCCAGAACATGATCCAGGTCGACAGCAAGACGGTTCCGAGACATTATTATTCCCATGCATCAGCAATGATCCGGCTCGTGGTCACGCCGCGCTGACCTAAGCCGGAGGTAAGGCCACGAATCATTTCGGGCGGACCAGACAAGTAATATATGACAGATAACGGATCAGGAATGAACCTAAGAACGGCCTCTGCGTCGATCCGTCCTGGCAGACAATCTGTCCCTTCTGTCTCCTGTTCTGCATGGAATTGAACCTGCAAACTGGAACAACGCTGGAGCGCAGCTTCCACCAACGGACGGTAAATCAGCAGATCTGGACGCCGTGCGCCATATAAGAGGTAGACATGGTGGGGATGCTCCGCCGGAAGCCCGGCCAATAAAGCGGTGAAAGCTGTCACACCGGTGCCGCCAGCCAGTAAACAAACATCCTTTTCAGAATCGACGATAAATTCTCCGTAAGGCATCTTGATCCATACTTCACGCCCCGGGTGCAGTTCCGCTTCCATCCGGCCGGTGAACTGGCCCTTGACTGCGTAGGTTATACGCAAGTGCTGGCGCTCAGCAGGTGCGCTGACAATTGAAAAAGGCCGCGAATCAGGCCAGAAATCACCCGGGGAGTAATTGTCCAACGTCAGATGGAGGAATTGACCCGGCAGGAAGCGCGGAGCGGTTTTTTCGGGCTTCAGGATAATGCTGTACACCCGTTCGCCGTGATCCAGGATCTCCGTCACCTGGCAGCGCAGTTTTTGGGGCATCAGGCCACCCGTTCTCCGCGCATGAAACGGGCAAAGGTCGAGCCAATATAATCCAACTGGCTATCGCCGATGCCTGGATAGACGCCAATAAAAAACGTTTGTTCCGTGATCAGGTCGGTATTGGTCAGGTCGCCGACCACGCGGTGCTCAACCTCCATAAACGCTGGCTGGTGCAGCAGGTTGCCGCCGAACAGGTTACGGGTCTCGATGCGATTGGCTTCCAGGAAGCGGGTCAGTTCGTTGCGGGTAAAACCAGCTCTATCGCGAACCGTAATCACAAATCCAAACCACGACGGGTCCGAGTTGGGTGTGGCATGTGGCAGGACCAGGCGATCCTGATAGATTTCGAGGATGGCGTGCAATTTTTGAAAATTAGCCTTACGGAGGGCAATGAAATTCTCCAATTTGCTGAGTTGTGCCACGCCGACCGCCGCCTGCATGTCGGTCACTTTCAGGTTATAGCCGATGTGGCTGTAGACATATTTATGGTCATAGCCGTAGGGCAACCTCCCGAATTGCTGGCTAAATCTTTTCCCACAGGTATTGTTCTCACCGCCGGCACAGTAGCAGTCGCGTCCCCAGTCGCGGACGGAGCGGAGGATGCGCCCCAGTAGTTCGTCACTGGTAATCGCGCAGCCGCCCTCGCCCATGGTGATGTGATGGGCTGGGTAGAACGAGATGGTGGCAATATCGCCAAAGGTGCCTGTCAACTGACCCCGGTAGCGCGAGCCGAGTGCATCGCAGTTATCTTCCATCACCCACAGATTGTGTAATTTTGCCAGGCGCATCACGGTATCCAAGTCGAACGGCACACCCATGGTGTGAGCCATGGCAATAAGCCGCGTCTTCGGACCGACGGCTTCCTCAATCCGGCTCGGAATTGCAGTGTAATCGCCCAGGTTCACGTCCACGAAGACCGGGATCAGCCGGTTCTGCACGATGGGCGCCACAGTGGTAGGGAAAGCCGCCGCCACGGTCACCACCTCGTCACCAGGTCGCAGACGGCGTTCCCCCAACCTGGGCGAGGTGAGAGCCGTCAGCGCCGCCAGGTTGGCAGACGAGCCTGAGTTAACCAGAACAGCATTGGAAAGCCCAAAGAATTCGGCAAATTCGGCCTCAAACTGATCGGAGTAGCGGCTGGCGGTCAGGAAGAAATCCAGGCTGGAATCAACCAGTTTGACGAGTTCATCTGCGTCGAAGACACGCCCGGCATAATGGACTGTATCCTTTCCCGGGTCAAAGGATCGGCCCGCAAAATGGTTCTGGTAGTACTCTTCCACCAATTTCAGAATCTCGGCTCGCAATTGTTCGTCCCGTTCCATAATTTACTCTAACTCCGCCAGAAATTCCTTATACCATGTGATGGTTTTATCCAAACCTTCTTCGAGCGTGAAGAGGGGAGACCAGCCCAATACCTTCCGGGCCTTATCGGCGTTCAGATACTGCTTGCGGATTTCGTTGTTGGCTTCATTGCCCACCTCTGGCTGAAGGTCTGATCCCATCCGCGCCAGGATGCGGCGGGCCAGGTCCAAGACGGTCAACTGGTTTCCATACGAAAAGTTGAACGCTTCGCCGCGCAGTTCCGGATGCGCCGCCAGTTGTTCGGCGAGCAGCATATAGGCCGCCGCACCATCTTCCACGTAGAAGTAATCACGAACAAAATTGCCGTCTGAGCGGATGACCGGTCTCTGCCTGCGCAGCACCGAACGGATGGTACCGGGCACGATTCGATTCCAGTTGAGGTCTCCGCCACCATAAAAATTGCCACAACGTGTGACCACCACTGGCAGGTCGAAACTGACAGAGTACATGTGGGCGATCAGATCTGCTGCAGATTTGCTGACATCGTAGGGATGCTGTCCCTGCAACGGCGTGTTTTCATAGTAAGGCAACTTCTCCTGATCTCCGTAAGCTTTGTCGGAGGAGGCAATGACAACCTGCCTGACGCAAGGGCTGCGGCGGCTGGCCTCAAGCAGGTTCCATGTTCCGGCGATATTTGTTTCAAAGGTCGAAATCGGGTTGCGGTTGGCGATTGTTACAATGGTCTGAGCCGCCAAGTGGATGACCGTGTCAATCTCATATTCACCTAAGGTACGTTCCAGCAGGTCACGCTCACGGATATCGCCACGCACCACTGTCACCTGCTCGATCTGGCGCGAACGCACCAGCTCGCTCTGTGGCACCCAATCGCGCATCAGGCAGACCACCTCCGCTCGAGCTTCCACCAATCGGCGCACCAGCCAGGTTCCCACCAAGCCTGTCCCTCCAGTGACGAAGGTCGGGCGGTCAAGCCAGAACGAGCGATTTACTCCCATATTTTCCATGGTGCATTTCCTTCGACCCACAGTTTTTCCAGCATCTGGACATCGCGTAATGTGTCCATACAAAGCCAAAAATCTGGATGCTGGTAAGCAGCCAATTGTCCATCAGATGTTATTTTTTCCAACGGCCCTTTTTCCCAAACAATTTGGTCATTCGGGATGTAATCAGCAATCCCCGGCTCGAGCACAAGAAAGCCGCCGTTGATCCAACCTTCGCCAATCTGCGGCTTTTCTTTAAATTCCACTACACGCTCACCTTCAATCAACATCTGACCAAAGCGCGCCGGAGGACGCACAGCCGTCAGGGTGACAAGTTTATGTTGGTTCTTATGATATTCGAGCAGGGATGGAATATTAATATTTGCCACTCCATCACCGTAAGTCAACATAAACGGCTCATCCCCGATAAACTCTGCAACGCGCTTCACACGCCCGCCGGTTTGAGTTTCCGCACCGGTATCCAGCAGGTGAACAATCCAATCCTCACCGCGATCATCATTAGCAATAACTTCTCCGCTTTTAAGATTGACTGTAAGATTTCGTGCGTGATCATGGTAATTAATGAAATAATCTTTGATGATCTCTCCTTTATACCCCAAGGCAATCACAAATTCTTTGAATCCATAAGCCGCGTAGATCTTCATGATGTGCCAGAGGATCGGCTTGCCGCCAATTTCGACCATCGGCTTGGGTTTCACCGTGGTTTCTTCGGATAGACGCGTACCCAGTCCGCCTGCAAGAATGGCTACTTTCATAGATTCTCCTCATCATTTGTTCGATCATGAAGATTATATTCGATAATTTTAAACTTTCATCAATCCGACCGTGACCTTTTCCCCGTCGAACTCGTCCGCCACTATCGCGGACCCGGGAATTGGGTCGGAATAACTCAGTTCCACGGTCAACGTTTCGGCGGTAACGTAGTCACGATTGGACTCAATCGCTTCCATGAGGCCAGGAGTCGCCGTCACATGGACCCGGATGCGGTCAGCCACGTCCAGGCCAGCGGTCTTGCGTAAGTCTTGAACACGGCGGACGAACTCGCGCGCCAAGCCTTCGCGGACAAGTTCTGGCGTCAGATCAATTACCAGGGCAGCCAGATATGCGCCGTCGTTGGCAACAGCAAAACCTTCCTTCGCCTGGGCGCGTACTTCAACTTCCTCGGGCAGGATGCCGTAATCATGCCCTTCCAGTGTAACCGTCACCGGCTGTCCGGCAAGAAATACAGGAGCGACGACGCCCGGGTCCAGTGCAGAGATGGTCTTTGCCAGTCCGGGGAATTTATTGCCATATTTCTGTCCAAGTTGCTTGGGTAAGGGTTTAACCGCGAACGAGACAACCTCACCACTGGCATCCAGCAAGCGGACTTTCTTGACATTCAACTCATCCATGATGAGATCGGCGTAAGTTTCCACGGCATGACGTTCTTCCGGGCGGGCCAGAGTGAAGGCAGCCTCGGCCAGTGGCTGGCGGACTTTACGGTTGGCTTTCTGGCGGGCATTGTGCCCCAGCGAGACCAATTTCATGACAAGAGCCATCTCGCGGTTGAGCGTTTCGTCAATCTGGGATTCATCCGTCTTGGGCCACTTCGCCAGGTGGACGGATTCGGGGGCTTTCTCGTTGTTCGAGCAGACCAGGTTCCGGTACATTTCATCGGCCAGAAAGGGCATGGCCGGAGCCAGTAGTTTCGCCAACGTCACCAGCGTGGTATAGAGCGTGAAGTAAGCAGCCTGTTTATCGGTGTCCGATTCAGACTTCCAAAAACGTCGACGTGAACGGCGCAGGTACCAGGTCGAGAGGTGTTCAACAAACGTTTCCACCGGTCGAGTCGCGTTCGGGATGTCGTATGCCTCATAGGCGCTGGTAACGTCGTGTACCAAAGTGTTCAATTCTGAGAGAATCCAGCGGTCCAATGCATTCAGATCTGATGTCTTCACCTTTTTACCCGGCAACCACTGATCCAGATTGGCATAAGTGACGAAGAAGGAGTAGACATTCCACAATGTTAAAGTAAACCTACGAACCACATCTCCAACCAGGTCAGAGGAGAAGCGGGGTGCCGCATTGGGCAGCCCGGATGTGTAGAAATACCAGCGGATGGCATCCGCACCATGTGCATTGATCACATCCCATGGATCGACCGTGTTGCCGCGGCTCTTGGACATCTTCTGTCCGTTACCGTCCAGGAGCAACTCGAGGCAAATCACATTCTTGAAGCTCACTTTTTCGAAGAGCATGGTGCTGATGGCATGCAGGGTATAGAACCAGCCGCGCGTTTGATCCACTGCCTCGCAAATATAGTCAGCTGGGAATTGTTTCTGGAACATCTCCTGATTCTCAAAGGGATAGTGCCACTGGGCCACCGGCATTGAACCCGAGTCAAACCATACGTCAATTAAATCTGGAACACGTGTCATGTTACCGCCACATTTGGGGCAGGACCAGGTGACTTCGTCCACATGTGGCCGGTGCAGGTCTAGGTTCGTCAGGTCGCGCCCGGCTTTATCGGAGAGTTCCTTCACTGAACCAACGCATTCACGATACTTGCAATCCGTGCATTCCCAGACCGGGAGTGGTGTGCCCCAATAACGCTCGCGGCTGAGCGCCCAGTCAATATTGTTGGAGAGCCAGTTGCCGAAGCGTCCTTCCTTGATATGTTCGGGTACCCAGTTGATCTGCCGATTGAGTTCCACCAGCCGATCCTTGAAAGCGCTGGTGCGGATATACCAGGAATCACGGGCGTAGTACAGCAGAGGTGTACCACAGCGCCAGCAGAAGGGATAGGTATGCGTATACGTTTCAGACCTGAACAAGAGGCCGCGCTTGTCCAGGTCAGCGATGATGGACGGATCGGCGTCCTTGACGAAGACACCCCGCCAGGGTGTGACCTGCGGCAGGAATCCGCCATCCGGGCCGACGGTTATCAGCACGGGCAGATCGTATTTCTTGGAAACCTCCAGATCATCTGCACCGAAAGCCGGGGCGATGTGGACCAATCCCGTGCCATCCTCGGTGGAGACGAAATCGCCCAGCACCACATAATGCGCTGGTTTCTCCAAGGGCATAAAGGTGAACAGCGGATGATATTTCATACCCTTCAATTTCTTACCCTTGAAACGCTCCACTACTTTGGCTTTCTCGCCGCGGAAGACTTTCTCCAAAAGCGCTTCGGCCAGGATAAGACGCTCCTTCCCACCCTCTGGGAGATCATGTACCACAGTCACATATCCGACCTCCGGACCGGCTGCCACTGCGATGTTGGCGGGCAGCGTCCAAGGTGTGGTGGTCCAGACTAAGAGCGATGTGTCAGCCTTGTCCACCAACGGCAGGCGGACAAAAACTGACGGATCAGTGGCATCCTCATAACCCAGGGCCACTTCATGATCTGAGAGGGGTGTGCCACAGCGCGGGCAGTAAGGGACGATCTTGTAGCCTTTGAAGAGCAGGTCGCGCTCCCAGAATGTCTTCAAAATCCACCAGACTGACTCGATGTACTCATTTGTGTAGGTCACATAGGCGTCGCCCAGGTCCACCCAGAAGGCGATGCGGTCAGTCAGTTTCTCCCAATCCTGGATGTAGTCGAAGACCGATTTCCTGCATAGTTCGTTGAACTTCTCAATGCCGTATTCTTCGATCTGATATTTGTGGTTGAAGCCAAGTTTCTTCTCGACAGCGATTTCAACCGGCAGGCCGTGCGTGTCCCAACCGCCGCGCCGAGAGACGTGGAAGCCGTTCATGATCTTGTAGCGTGGAAATATATCCTTGAAAGCGCGCGCCTCTACATGATGAACGCCCGGCTTGCCATTGGCCGTGGGTGGTCCTTCGTAGAAGACGTATTCTGGACCGCCCTTGCGCTGGTCGGTGGTCTTTTGGAATATCTTTTGCGCTTTCCAAAACTTCAAGACACCCTCTTCAATTGCTGTCACGTCTAGTTTCGGAGAAACTGGTTTGAACATGGTAGACTCCAGTCGGATTGTCGCTAGTCTTATTGTTTCATGGTTAAACGGGCACAAGATAAAAATAAAACGCTCTCGTCCCTGTTCAGAGACGAGAGCGAATGTGCTCGCGCAGTACCACTCTGCTTCCTGCCAAAAAGCAGGCACTTAGTGGAGGACGGGCTAAAGGCTTATTCTCCTGTCCTTCTAACGGCGGACAACTCCGGTTCTCCTATTCTCAGCCCGACTATCAGATAATTTGGCCCATGACAATTAGACTGATTTCAGATCGCGGCTCCGGGAGGATTTTCGGCCTTTCCCGCTGACCCGGCTCACACTGTTTCCGGGCTCGCTGCCAGCAGTGTAGGGCGTACTCGTTCCCATCATCGCCTTTGAATGGCTGAATTATGCCATAGAAACGGCGGACGGACAAGGCTTCCTTCCTTTGGTATACTGGGGAGTAGCCCATTCCCGGGTAATACTGTCGAACAGTCTGCCAGGCCCACCGAAGAACACGGCTATTCCTGGGGCTATTATTGGGAGTTCAGCATTGGCTTTAGCGTCTACTACCAGGTTGCCTTCCGGTGAGGCAAATACTTGCTATAGGCACTTTTCCCTATCCTAGAAAGGATACCTTCATGACCAGCAACATTCTCGACAATTTAACCATCAGTGCAGAAAAATCCACCAAGATGAAGGGTGGATTATTCCTTACCGGCTCGCGCGTGACTTTGAATCTTCCCGCCGCGCCCGTACGTTATCTCTACTCCGGCTGGCAGTCCTGGTCCCTGACCGCCTGGGTGGATGTAGTACGTCCCTTACGCCCGATACGCCCGATCATCATGCACCCGATGCAGACGGACCCAGTTTATGCCCGCGAGACTTATCCGCATGGGTCGTGGTACGGAGCGGTGGAACTTCCAGATGGACAGACTGTCTTCCTCGGTTCACTCGGTCTTGAAAGCCATGTGATGCTGGATGGACAAAGCCTCGCCGGTTGGTTTGATAATGGGGATGGGGAATGGTTTCTCGCCACCGGCGATGAGAATGAATTCATGGCTCGCTACGCCGAACTGCTCGGTGAACGGTTGGGAGGCATACGGACCAAAACCATCCCTCGTATCTGGTGTTCCTGGTATAGCCTTTACACAGAAATCCACGAACAGCAATTGCTGAAGATCCTATCCGACCTGGGTCAGTACGACAGTCCCGAGGGCTTACCATTCGACGTCTTCCAGATCGACGATGGTTGGCAGATCGGCATCGGCGATTGGGAGCCAAACGCCAAATTCCCTTCCGGCATGGACAGGCTGGCCGCCTGCGTAAAGGAGACGGGACGCAAAGCCGGTTTGTGGCTGGCTCCGCTGGTGATCGTCCCCTCCGCGAGCATCTACCGCGAACACCGTGACTGGCTCCTGCATGATAAAAATGGGAAACTCGTCTCAGCAGGATTCAACTGGGGCGAGCAACTTTACGCCTTGGATACCACCAATCCTGCCGCACTGGACTGGCTGGCTGCCTTGATGAAAAAAGTCCGTGGCTGGGGCTACGACTATGCCAAGCTGGATTTTCTTTACGCTGGTGCACTGCCAGGTAAGCGTCATGTGGACATGCCGCGCGAAGCTGCTTATCGCAGCGGGTTGAAAGTCATCCGCGAAGCTCTGGGAGATGCCTATTTCCTGACCTGCGGCGCGCCTATCCTGCCATCCCTTGGATTATGCGACGGGATACGGGTGGGCACGGATGTGGCTGGGAACTTCACTTCCCACCGGGATGATGATCTGCTAATGAATTTCGCCATCCCCGGCACTCGCAACGCTTTACGGACCACGTTCAACCGCTTGTGGCTCCAGCCACTGCTCCACACCGACCCGGATGTTGCTTATTTCCGCTCACGACAGATCAATTTGACCGCTGAGCAAAAATCCCTGCTGCAAGATATGGCGCAAATCTGCAATTTCAAGGCTAGCTCGGATATCCCGGCCTGGCTGACGGACTCGGAGCGGTCCTCCTTGCGTGAATTTTTAAAGAGTAGACCCGAGGTCTGTAGAACAGGACGGACAACCTACACGATCGGTGATCGGGAGGTGGACTTCGGTTTGCACATCGAGCTGCCCCCCTTACCAGATATGTTTACAAACCTGCAAGGATTAATTATCGGCGGTCTGGCGAATGTACCAGCGCTGATGAAAGTGTTCAATAATCTGGGAAAATATTCGCTGAAAAAAGCGTTGAAACAAAATCCTGTCTAAGAGGAACTCTCGCTAAAGGCTGTAGTTCTATGAAATTATGTACTGAATTGAAGCGCGTCGACCAGCAACTTAATCTCCAATGGCGAAGGCAAATTCAAACGCAAAATACGCCTTCCACGGGCCGCCAGGGCTTCGTAATCGCCAAGAGCCTGCGCCTGTTCCAATGTTCCAAAACTCATCCCATACCCCGGTATCTCCAGATCTTCCACCGGTTCGGCAGTAATTTCCAGAAACAAGCCTGAATCCGGCCCGCCCTTATGCAGTTGCCCGGTGGAGTGCAGGAAACGAGGCCCGAAGCCGGTAGTGGTGGCACAGCCAGTCTTCGCCCGAATGGCGAGACGCACCTCTGATAGGGTAGCAGCAATTTCAGGATTACGCGGCAAGTAGGCATTGATCGCGACGTAATCACCCTTCCGGGCTGTGCTCAAAAAAACCTGTAAATCATTCCGCAAACCGGTTCCGGTCAGTTGTATTGTCGAAAACGCCCGCATCCCATCCTTTTCCCAAAGCGGCTGGCCTTCGTCGAGCCGTCTTAAGTGGCTATACGCAGCAATTTTCATTCTTGTACGATCTTTCGAGTCCTGCACATCCGGTTGGTCAAATGCATTGACTCCCAGCACGATACAGGCAACGGCTGTTGCCACTTCCCAACGATAGAACTCAGCCCCCAAGTCGTATGCATCCACGAGGTTGAAAACCAGCACAGGATGACCGGCATCCTGAAGTGCTTTCACAAGTGCATCCAACTTCCCCTCCTGGCGTAAGTAAATAAACAGCCGGTCAGCGCCGTAGCTTTCGAGACCTCTCACCTGTTCGCCGTCAACCGGGAGAATCCCCTTCCCAAGCTTCCCGCTCGATTCGGCAACCAACTGCTCCAGCCAGGCGCCAAAGGGTGCTACCGATTTGTCCGCCAGGAAGGTCAACTTGTTGCGACCATCCATGGCGGCCTGACCGAGGATTGCCCCCAGCACCAGACCCGGGTTGCGCGCCCCGTTCACATCGGCAGCGCATTGGCGCATCATCCAGGCGGCTCGGTCAAGCAAACGGTCAAGGTCTATGCCCAACAGCGCAGCTGGGACCAGCCCGAAGTGGGTTAGTGCAGAATATCGTCCACCGACTGTCGAATCCGCAAGGAAAGTTTTCCGGAAGCCGCGGGCATTTGCCAATGCTTCCAGCGTTGTGCCGGGATCAGTGACTGCCGCAAAATGACTACCGTCGTGACCGGTGCGTTCCCAGAAATAGCTGAACATGGCATTGATCTCAGCTGTCCCACCGGACTTGGATGAGACAATATAAAGAGTCTTTTCAGGCGGGAAAGCTTCATCGGCAGCGAGGACCTGGGCTGGATCGGTGGAATCGAGTATGGAGAAAGTAACTCCCCCCTTTAAAGTCGGAAGGAAGAGAAGAGAAAGCACTTCCGGTGCAAGTGAAGAGCCTCCCATACCAAGCAGTAATATATGCATAAGCCCGTCGGTACGTACCTGGGAAACGAAGTCATGTATCTCCTTCAGGGCGGCACGCGAACTCTGTGGCAAGTCCAGCCAGCCGAGGCGCTTCCTTACTTCATTCTGGCCCGGTTTATCGGCGGTCCATAGAGTCGGATCGTGAGACCAGAGACGAGCGGGGGTCGCGTCGGCAATCAGGCTGGCGACACGCCTTTGAACGGGGGCAGCCAAAGGTCCGAGTGCGCCTACAGCCGCGGAACGCCGCGCATCAATCGTCATGAGAGTGGCAATGAACGCGTCCGCAAACGACTTCACACCCTCGGCTTCCAATTCCGATGTTACTTTGTCCATCGAAACCCCAAGTGACTCCACATCATCGAGAACTTTGCGCGCCTCATCAAGGTTTTCCATTAGAGTGGCTTTGGCAATGCCATGATCACGAAAGGCTTCAAGCGTTTGTGGCGGAACAGTATTGACGGTGGCTGGCCCGATGAGATTATCCAGATAAAGCGTATCAGGATAGACCGGGTTCTTGGTACTGGTAGAAGCCCACAGTGGGCGTTGAAGATGGCAGCCGGCGGCCTGGTGGCGGGCAAAGCTTTCACCACCAAATACTTTGCGGAACTCTTCGTAAGCCAGTTTGGTGTAAGCTATAGCGGTCTTACCGCGCAAAGGCGAGCCTACGGGTAAAAGGCCATCCACCTTCGTATCCATCCGGGATACAAAGAAGGATGCGACCGAGGCGATATGGTCAACCGACAAGCCAGCCGCGAGACGCGCCTCAAGACCGGCCAGGTAAGCATCCATGACAGCGCGATAGCGTTCGATCGAAAAAATCAATGTCACATTGATATTGATCCCGGCTGCAATGGCATCCCGGATGGCAGGCAGACCTTCCCGTGTAGCTGGAATTTTAATCATCAGATTCGGGCGGGCTACCCATTCCCAGAGTTGTTTTGCCTGAGCCAGTGTCCCTTGGGTGTTATGAGCCAGGGTAGGGTTCACTTCGAGGGAGACATACCCATCCGCCCCTTCCGTCTCATGATAAAGCACTGAGAACAGGTCACAGGCATCGCGAATGTCTTCAATTGCAAGTTGCCAATAGACCTGCTCGGCTTTCCAGCCTGACCAGGCCAGTGGAATCAAGGCGGAGTCGTAATCGTTGGTCTTGGCGATCGCGTTGTGAAAAATAGTTGGGTTGGACGTAACCCCTCGGATGTCGCCTCGTTCTATCATGGAAGCCATTTCCCCGGTTTTCCCATCGGGTGACTCCGCCAGTAAGCTGCGTTGGATATTGTCGTACCAAATGGATTGTCCAAGTGCTTGGAGCTTTTGAATAGTTGACGTCATATAAATACCTCGGTGAAGAATACGGTCGGGCAAATGCCCGACCTTTGATCATACTGATAAATCATTCCAACGCTCTTCCAGGTTTCTGATCTTCCCGACGCGGTGGGCATGGCGTTCCTGGCCAGGGTCGTTACCCATATAACGGGCTGCGAGGAAGGCCATGACGATTTCTTTTGCCAGTTCGGGACCGATGATGCGCGACCCGATGCATAATACACTCATGTCATCGTGCTCGACACCCTGATGAGCGGAATAGGTGTCGTGGCAGACACACGCATAAACACCTTTCATTTTATTGGCGGCAATACACGCCCCCACACCCGATCCGCACAACAAAATCCCGCGCCCAGCCTGTCCAGTCTGGATAAGGAGGCCGAGTTTTTCGGCGTAATCGGGATAATCTACAGGCTTGGTGCTGTTGGTTCCCAGATCAATAACTTCGTGTCCAGCAGCTCGCGCCGTCTCCAATATGGTTCGTTTCAACGGAAAACCGGCGTGGTCACAGGCAATAGCAATCTTCATCCTCGTTCCTCCAATTGGATCACCAGATTGATTTTACCATGCAGATCGATTGTCATATGTATTGTCATTCAAGGTTAAATGTGCCATAATTGGCATAAATATCCAATCTAGTTCATTTTTCAGGAGGAACCATGGCAACTCCCAGCCCCGCTCAACAAATCGCTAACGACATCACCAGCCTGCAATTCAGGATTGGAGACCTCCAGGAAAGTGTCCGCTTGACAAAGACGCGTGAGGCGGTGGGGGATTTACAGACCACCGTCAACGGTCTCACCCAACGCATTGCAACCTTGCGCACACGTGGGTATGCCTTTGAGAAGGATATGGAAAACCAGGCACAGGCTTTTGCCCAATCGTGGACGCTCCTATACCCAAACCTGCAAACACAAATCAACATGCAGTCTTCTGCACTGGTAAATTCCCTCCGCCCCATTGAAATGCAAATGCCGCAATTGACCGTGACAGCCAACAATCCGGTCGCAGCGCGCGGTCTGCTCGGTTCCATGCAGTCCGCAGTAAAAATGGTGGAGGACAAAGTCTCAGCTACAGAAAAAACTATCGAAGGGATGTACGATCAGTTCAACAACCAGGTTGACCAGTTCACGAAACACCTGAACGAAATCGATTACCTGGTCACGCAACTAGCGGAGGCGACCTTCCAGTTGTTACCTACTGAAGGCGGGATCGCAGCTACCAAGGCAGTCTGGTGCAAGACTGGCAAAGAACAGAAGGGAGACCCGGAAGGTGTTCTTTACTTGACCGATCAGCGTATTCTTTTCGAGCAAAAAGAAGAGGTCGTGACCAAGAAGGTGCTGTTTGTCGCGACCGAAAAACAGAAAGTGCAGAAACTACAGATTGAGTGCCCGGTCCCACAGGTGGACAAGGTGGATACAAGCAAACAAGGAATGCTCAAGAACGAAGATCACATCGAGATCTATTTTGCCAGCGGCGCGCCGGTAGAAACAGCCCACTTCCATATCTGGCAAGATAATGCCACCTGGCAGCAACTCATCAACCGCGCCAAGAGCAAAGATTTCGATAAGGGACGCGCCGTGGCAATTGATCAAGCGGCGGTGGACAAGGTTAAGGCTGCACCGAGCCAGTGCCCAAACTGCGGCGGGAATATCACTCAGGTGGTGATGCGCGGCATGGACACCATCAAATGCGAGTATTGCGGTTTTGTGATTCGGCTGTAATTGAAGTTTTAAAGGCGAAGGCGGCAGTTTATCATCTGCCGCCTTTTATTTATTGAAATCAGAGCATACTTAAGAATAGCTTTCCTTCAATTTAGAAACTGGTAAGACGATTTGTCCCTCCTGTTTATTGCCAACCCAAACTACCTCACCTGGTTGGCTGACCGCCAGGTATGCAGCGAAAGCCGCCACCAATGCATCTAATTCTTCGGCAGCATAAATGAATTCTGTTGGCATTACGCCTTTCAACAAGCGATGCCGGGTTATTTCTTCGAAGAACTCCATCGGATCTTTGATACCCATATCCTGTTCGTAGAGTGCCAACTGCCGCTGCAAACGACCTTCCAGGGTTGGCTTCGGTAGAGGGAGTTGACCGAGCATGGCACAATAGGCGGCATGCGGGTGCGTTTCCAACCACTGGTGGGTAGCGTTTTCAGATGGGAATGGTTTAAACCCCATCCCATCCAACTTGAGATAGAAATCGAAGCCCATCTGCATCCACGCCGCACAGGTCTCCGGTCGAGATGGCGTAGGTGAGACAGAGATGCCGTGCTCGCGTAATTCGTATTCCACAAGTCGCATATCAGTTCCGCGTAAGTGGCCTGGGGTCAGGCTTTGTTCTTCTAGTTTCTTACGAACCAGCCCTTTGTTCGGAGAGCGCGGCGCGTTGACCGCCACCACAGTTGCCTGCTGGTCGTCCAGGAACGCGAGCACTTCTTCCACCTCGCCGGCTGCCAGCGCCACCAACTGGCAGTCTTCATCTAGGGCCGCGTACGTAAATGGGTGCCGTCCGCCGGAAGGATCAATGCCGATGAAAGTTGTTTTTGAGAAGAGCATATGATACTGTCAGCCTGGATTATGGTAAACTGACTATCCATAGTTTAGAACAAAAAGGGTTTTAATGCAACATGGATAAGATACTGATTCGAAATCTGCGCGTACAAGGCATTCTCGGTGTGAGCGCTTTTGAGCGCACGACGCTACGCGAGATTATCGTCAACATAACGCTGTTTACGGATATGCATCGCGCTGCCCAATCCGATGACATCACCGATTGCGTGGATTATTCGCAGGTGGCAATAGAAATCCGCTCCCTGGTAGAGGAGGCGCAGCGGTTCACAGTGGAAGCACTGGCAGAGGATATTGCTAGTTTATGCCTCAGCAAGCCAGGTGTCCAGAAAGTCACGGTAAGAGTCGAAAAGCCCGGCGCAGTATCAGGCGTTGAGTCGGCTGGAGCAGAAATTGAACGCAGCAACTAGATTTGCAACGGCGAAGCGCCTCGGCTAATATTCTCGAGGAATTCTTGCCGTGTGGCCAGGTTGGCTCTGAATGCCCCATGCATGGCAGAAGTAGTCAGGCGGGCATTGTGTTTCTGTACGCCGCGCATGCTCATACACAGGTGCAGCGCTTCTACGACGACACCCACTCCCTGAGGATGGAGCAAGTCGCGGATGAAATCGGCGATCTGACGGGTCATACGCTCCTGGACTTGCAAACGGCGAGCGTACAGGTCCACTATGCGGGGGATTTTGGAAAGGCCAAGTACTTTGCCATCTGGGATGTAAGCCACATGCACGCGCCCCATGAAAGGCAGCATGTGATGCTCACACAGACTGTAAAATTCAATATCGCGCACAATGACCATCTCGTCGTATTTGACCTCGAACAAGGCATCGTTGACCACCATCACCGGGTCCATCTGGTAACCAGACAGCAATTCGGCATACATACGAGCAATTCGTTCGGGGGTGCGCTTCAGGCCATCACGACCGGGATCTTCACCAATGGCCTGCAAAATCCGCAGCACAGCGGATTGAACTTCGTTAATATCTATCTTGCTCTTGGCAGCCAATCCATCGGCAGGGTTGTCATCAAAATCAATATATTCCATAGTTCACTCACAAGATAAATGGCCCTGAAGGTCCTCCAGGTCAGAGATTCGGGTCCGCGATGTTTAGCCGACTTTCGGCTCGATCAGCCCATAAGTTCCATCCCGGCGATGGTAGAGAACATTGATGGAATTCGTCTCGATATTGAAAAAGATGAAAAAGTTATCATGGCCGAGAAGTTTCATTTGCTCCAGCGCCTCCTCTTCGCTCATCGGAATCAGGTCAAAAGTCTTATGCCGGGCAATAACCTGAACCTCTTCTTCCTCGCTTGTCTCTGCAGGAACCAGGACAACATCTGAGGCAGAACGACCGTCACCGCGACCGTGGAAATGCCTGCCCTTGAAGCGATCCAATTGACGCTGCATTTTATCAATGGCATTATCAAAAGCTGCGGTGATATCATCGCTGCGTTCCTCGACCCGTAATAAAGCCCGGTGCCCACGCACAGTAATTTGGGCTACATTACGGTCCTTGGCGCTCCTCGACGACTTGATATAGTTCAGATCCACTCTAACTTGCTCGATCTCATTCAGGTAGCGATCCAGCTTGGAGGCTTTCTTGGTAATGTAGTCTTTCAAGTGGCCAGCTATTTCCAGGTTCCGTGCATATACTTCAACTTCGACTGCCATAGGTACCTCCTGTGAGATTTGGGCTGTAGGACTTAAACGTCTGTCAAACCATGATGCGGTAAAGCGCGGGCCAGTGTCAGTACGTACACAGACTTCGCGCCTGCATCCAATAAAGCGGCAGTGCAAGCTGAAACTGTTGCTCCCGTAGTGGCAACATCATCCATGAGCAGGACGGTCACCCCAGAGACCAGCGCTGCGTCTGCCTGGAAAGCTCCAGCGACATTCTCCTTACGCTCAGCAGGGGTTAACCCAACTTGAGACCTGGTTTCGCGAGAACGGCCAAGTGCCCTGGGCGCATAACTCCAGTGATTAGCCGCTGCCAGTGGCATCGCGATTAGCCCCACCTGATTATAGCCGCGTTCCTTTATCCGCTCTTTTCCTAAAGGGACCGGTACAACCATGTCAATTGGCCAGTCCAGCGTGCTGACATACTCTTCAAAGTGTTGTGCCAATGCATCGCCAAGAGCCATGTTCCGGCGGTATTTCAGGTTATGCAATGCATGCCGGATAGGGCCTTCAAAAACCAACCATGAACGCATTATTTCGTAAGGGGGAACAGACTCTTTACAACTGGGACATTGACCAGGGAAGGAAATCGGTAGACCACAAGTTCGACAGACAGGTTCTGGTATGATATGAACCTGTTGGCGGCAGTCCGGACACCAGCGGAATCCCGGCTGATTGCAGCCCCCGCAAACTGGTGGAAAAAGCCAGTCCAGACTACCCCACACCAACTGGTTTAACCAGTATGTCGAAGACACACCCTGTCAGCTGCCTTACATAAAGTATTTCAACGATCCATAGAGTCGAAAAGCCGCTGGAGTTAACAAAACTATCATCAAGGCAGGGAAAATAAAGAGTCCCATCGGGAAGATCATCTTGATAGGCGCCTTATGCGCTTCTTCTTCAGCATGTTGGCGGCGTTTTATGCGCATTTGGTCAGACTGAATACGCAAAACTTTCGCCATGCTGACGCCTAACATTTCAGACTGGATGACCGCAGCAACAAAGCTGGTCATTTCAGCCAAACCAAGTCTATCAGACATATCCCTCAAAGCGTCACGGCGCAATTTACCCAATTGAATCTCCCGAATAACCCGGCCAAACGCCATGGATAATTCGTTGTCCCATTTTTCATTGACCTTCGACATTGCCGCGTCAAAACCCAAGCCCGCTTCCACGCAAATGGTTAGCAGATCAAGCGCATCCGGCATTGCCTTACGGACTTGCTTCTGCCGGCTATTAATCCTGCTCCGGATCCACAAATCCGGGAAGAAGTAACCCAATATCGTAAAAACCAATACAACCAACAACTTAATGGGTAGGGAGAAGGTCTTCGAGAAAAGAGAAAGCACGAATAACAAGGCACCAAACAATCCTGCCGATACAAAATGCAATACCATAAAGGTGGACGCATCAATTCGACCAGGATTCCCTGCCAATTCCAGCCTCATGCGCGTCTGCTCAACAACATGTTGGGGGGTAAAGCGGGATGAAATCTCACCAAGACGGCGCATGATTGGCATCATCACACGTTCAGAAAAAGGCTGGGAAAGTTCAATTTCCTCGAGTGATACAGCCTCACCGCGCTGGCTGTACTCAGCCAGTCGTTCGGCTAGAGGATCCTCTTCCTGAGCTTTCGATTTTCGTATGCCAGCAACAACCAGCACAGCTGCGCCGCTGATCACACCGACAATAATGATAATGATAATAATTGTTATAAGCATGTCACACCTCTACATTGGCGATACGGGTCATCACAAAATATCCAACGATGATTAATACCCCTGCACCTCCCAAGGCAATGCCGCCGCACAGAATATTATCCTTATTAAAGAATTCCATCACATAACTTCGGTTCAAGAACCACAAGATGCAAAGAAGGCCTATGGGCATGAGCGCAAGTGCACGTCCAGAATACATCGCCTGGGCTGTTAGTGCGCGAATATCACCTTTGATACGGATACGCTCACGGATTGTATAAGAGATCACATCCATAATTTCTGCCAGATTGCCGCCAACCTCTCGCTGCACGTTTATGGCGGTTACAAGAAAATCAAGATCCTGGCTTGGTATACGTCTTAGAAGATTCGCAAGAGCTTTCTCCATGGGAATACCCAGTTGCATTTCCTGTACTACGCGCTTAAACTCATCGCATATGGGTGCAGGTAGCTCTTTGCTCACGGCTTCCATGGCCTGTAACGTAGAAAAGCCTGCCCTGAGGCCATTAACCATCAAGTTTAGCATATCAGGTAATTGTTCATTGAAGCGAGTCAGGCGTTTTGATTGTTGGTTCTTAACATACATTCGAGGAAGCAAAGCACCAATTCCTGCTCCTATCAAAGCGGACAAAAGAAGTCTACCTCCGAGCAAGAACGCAATCAACGCTACGCCTACAATTGCAATAACATAAAGGGCAATATACTCGCCTGGTTTAAATTTTAAATCGGCGCGTGCCAATTCGCGGGATATACGATCACCAAATGAAGATTTCTCGACCCGTTTATTTACCCAATCGGTCAGCGCACCCTTGGATTCCTTTTCATCCGTCTTATTATCTTCTTCAAGATATTTGTTAATGCGATCATCTATCGCCGTCCTATCACCAGTTGCCGAAACGACAATCCCAACAACCAGTAGCACCAAGGCGATAACGCCGCCGCCGATTAGCAAAATATTGGCCATTTATCACCTATCCAAGATCTGCTCCACTCCAATCTCTAATACCTCTGCCTGTTACCGACGCCAAAGATTGATGGAGGCAAATGTATTCCAGTTGCCTCGATCTTCTCCATAAATTTCGGGCGTAGACCGGTCGGTCGCATATGGCCAAGAACTTTTCCATTCTCTAAGCCAGTCTGCTCGTATACAAATAGGTCTGTAGTGGTTATAACCTCGCCTTCCATGCCACTAACTTCGGTAATATTCGTTACTTTGCGCGACCCATCGCGCATGCGTTCTTCATGAATAATCATATCAATTGCCGAAGAGATCTGTTCGCGGATGGCTCGTACCGGTAAATCCATTCCAGCCATCAAGGTCATAGTTTCAAGACGCGATAGAGTATCACGCGGAGAGTTCGAGTGCAATGTGGTCATTGAACCATCATGACCGGTGTTCATGGCCTGTAACATATCTAGCGCGGCGTCATCGCGGACTTCGCCGACGATGATCCGATCTGGACGCATGCGGAGTGAATTAACCACTAAGTTCCGAATGGTGATTTCACCGCGGCCTTCAATATTCGGCGGGCGAGACTCAAGGGTGACAACATGTTCCTGGCGAAGTTGAAGTTCCGCCGCATTTTCAATGGTAATGATACGTTCATCATTTGGTATGAAACCAGAAAGAATGTTTAGTAATGTAGTCTTTCCGGAACCAGTACCACCAGAGATAACAATATTCATTCTCGACTCAACACAGGCTTTGATAAACTGTAGTGATTCTGGTGTTATCGTACCAAATTGAATTAACTGCTCGAGGGTAATGGGTACTTTTGAAAATTTTCGGATGGTCAATACCGGTCCTATTAGAGAAATAGGCGGTATAACTGCGTTAACGCGGGAACCATCCGTCAGCCGTGCATCCACATACGGGCTGGATTCATCAATACGCCGTCCTAATGGAGCAACGATACGGTCGATGATGCGCATTACGTGGTCATTACTTTCGAATGTTACCGGTACACGATGAATTTTACCCTTGCGCTCAACATAGATGTTCTTTGCCCCATTCACCATCACTTCTGTGACTGTTTCATCTTCAAGAAGAGGTTGCAGGGGGCCAAGGCCCAGGATTTCAGCTGATATTTGTTCGAAAAGACGGGCACGCTCAGGTCTGGAAAGGACAATATTCTCCTCGCTCAAGATTTGCTCAAACAATCCCTGAATCGTCTTGCGGACTTCGTCGGTTTTAGTTATATCCATTGATGGATCAAGTTCAGCTAATAGCCGATTCTGGACACGCGTCTTCAGATCAAAGTATGTTCCGGCCTGGGGAGCAGCGCTAGGCACGCTCACTCTGCGCGCCTGTAAAGAGGAAAGGCGAGATGCATCTCCGCCTGTCGCCTGAGGAATACCAGTTGACTGTTCGGAAGGTTTCCCTTGCCCTTGTTCGATCCGTTTAAGTAAAGACATCATTGCCTCCAAAAAGCAATCTACCGTTTAACCATTGCCTCTGTCTCTTCCATCTCCCGTTTTACGAGTTTGGCCCGCAATGATTCAGCAAGTATATATATCCCTCGGGCTGCTGGTTGGGTCTTATTATCGAGCATAAAAGGGACACCCCGATTGGCAGCCGGGATCACCGTGCGTTCATCAAGAGGAATTACAGCCAGTACTTCTTGTTTCAAATTCTCGCCTACTTTTTCCGGAGAAATCGCAATACGTTTATCGAACTTATTCATCACGAAAGCAATTTTCTCGGTTGGGATATTCAATGTCAATAAGAGATCAAGAAACAAACGATTATTCTTTATCGAAGGTATATCTTGAGTGGCAACCAATACAATAGCATCGGCAACATCCAGTACCGTTAATGTGATATCCGTGAGATAAGCACTGCTATCTACAATAACATACGCATATAGTTGACGCAAATACCGTAGTAGTTTCGCGAATTGGTCTGCACTCACATTCTCGGCATTTTCAGGGCGGGACGGGGATGCCAGAACATGCACACCTGATGCAGCATTCTTAATCATGACACTATCTACGATTTCAGGATCCAGTTCATCAACGCGTGGCGCAAGGTCCAAAATCGTATTCTTCCCCTGTTCATTTAAGAAGATGGCTACATCTCCAAATTGAAGGTTTGCATCTACAATAACTACACGTGTCTCCTCATTATGAAGCGCGACTGCAAGGTTCACTGCAATTGTCGTGCATCCTGTCCCGCCCTTAGGACTATAGATCAAGATGATTTTTCCCCGAGTCATCAAACTGGCTGTCGTCGGTCGGTTGGTACCACCCTTTGTCGCGACAAACACCTGGCTGTTTTTGGACCGCTCTTCACGCGCCATCATTCCAGCCCGGCGTATAGCAGCGACGAGTTCATCTGGCATAGGTGGTTTGGTAAGGAAATCCCGTGCGCCAACAAGCATTGCACGGCGCATGTAGTTCTGATCGCCTTGAACTGATAGTATCACAACTTGGACAGTTGGCATCTTCTGTCGGATCGCTTCAGTGGCAGCTATGCCATCCATGTCTGGCATATTGATGTCCATCAGGACAACATCGGGATTGGTTTCCTGGGTTATTTGGATTGCTTCTCGGCCAGTTCGCGCAGCAGCTACCACCTCAATATCCGCCTCGAACTGTAATAGCTTTCGCACGTTTTCGCGTGTTTCGGCAACATCATCTACAATCAATACGCGGATCTTTTCACCATCAGCCATCAAATAATCTCCAAATATCGGGTTAGAGTAATCAAGAAATATATCTCTAAGGAATAGGCGTCGTTTCGAAATATAATGTCGGTTCCGGGAGGTTATCTATACGTGGTTGCACTGCATATGGCAACTTCGCTGGCACTGGAATATTGTACTGGGTCAAAAGGTATTCCAGCATGGCCGCATCGGTCTTCACAGCCGGGCCCGTGTTGTTGGGATTGCGGAGCGTCAGGGTGATTTTCGCACCGCTGTATATTAGATATACCAGCGTGTTGGCATCATCCGGTGAAACCATCAGCGTGACAATATTCGGTCTAAGAACGGCCGTCGGTTGAGCTGGGGCCGCAGGTGTTGCGGTTGCCACTGCTCCAGATGCGGACGATGCCACCTGATCAGAGAAAGCACCCACATGCAGAACCTGGACATTTTGCATGATCATCTGTGTAACCAGGCGCGGGCGTTGGCCTTCAGAAGGGACAAGGTAAACAGGCTGGTTTAGAGTTTCGTCCAATACCGCAGTTCCCTCTTTTGATCCCTCTCCACCAGAAGCTATAATCGCAGTTAGTTGAACGCCATTACCGGTCACTCCTGGGGACGTGACACTAGCAGTGAAATTGGGCAGGATGCTTTGATTTGTGGGATCAACATCTACAAGCAACATGGTCACGATGACATCGACATAATCGCCATCGCGGAGACCATAAGCCACGGAGGAAAGGGGCGTAATGGGGATGGCTACAGCCGTCAATCCTTGTGGGATATATGGAGCCCAGGAAGAGCCTGGTAGGTTGGCGCCCGGCGTCTTCGAGATCATCGAATTCGTGATTGGGACGCCTTGATCAATCGCAATTTTGGCATACATGTTCACAACATCAGCTTTGTTGGTAAAGAGCCCCTGAACGAGTGCAGTTTCGGGGTATTGGATGGAACTCAACATCGCCTCAGTGATGGGTGAGCCAGGGGCAATATTCTGGCCAGCCGTAACAATTTCGACGTATTGCGGTTCCGGGGTAACCTGAGTTACAGGAGGCTGAGTTGTAGCGGGTTTACGGTGCAGCCATAAATATCCTCCCCCGGCAGCTACAGCGATGATTACAATCAGCGCCAAATAAATGAATATACGTCCGCGCTTCATAGGATTCTCCTTCCATCTTGGATTGATAGTAACATTATACAGTAAAATTACGTCCTTTAATATTACACCTGCATTATTGTGATGTTGCCGGTTTAGGTCGTGGTTCTCTGGGAATCGCCATGGCGATCAGAAGAAAAGGAGTTGTTGGGCAGGTGTAGTCCTCCCAACAGTTCTTGAAAAACCTATTTATCTTCTTCAACTTGCAAACCCCGCATTACATCATCCATCGTTCCCCCTTCTTTTCGCATCCCTGGCGCAGGGGTACCACAATAAGGGCAGAGATTCCAGGGCAATTCCATCAACCGCCCACAGGAGTGGCAGGGTTTGCGTAGTTTTGTCTGGCAGGATGGACATACCACCCAATCGTCTTTGATGCGCCTTTCACAACCAGGACAGACAGACTGGTCCTCTATGGTCTGTAATAAGGCTTCTTCTTCCAGCGTTTGTTGGTATTCCTCTTCCAAAGTGAGAGATGGACGCAGGACAAGATAAACCAATACACCGGGTAAGTTCAACAACACAACCAGTGCCGCCGCCAGGAAATGCACCAATCGGTCACGGTGACGGGCGCGAATGTCGCGATAGGTCCAGACCACCAGTGCTATCCATAGGGCTACCAAGAAGGCTCCAGCGAAACCAGTCAGGACAAGGACGAAACCGCTTAAGAAGGTGGGGTCAAAGATCATAAGCACTCCTGCACGCAAAGTTCATAAAACGCCTCAATCCTTGACTTAGAGTTTATCATAGTCAGGGTTCCACTTTTATTATACACACAAAAATGAAACCGGTTCTTTGGGAATTCCCGTAACAGAAAAACCACCCATGTGATACTTCGCCTAAATAGCTGTCACCATATCTTCCGGCTGTTTGCCACATCATCCTTACGATTCTGTTAATAACGAAGCCCGGTTCATTGATGAAACCGGGTTTCATGTATGCCGTGACTTTGTGACTGTGGACAACTACATTCCGGTATCCTGGTCCTTCGCTCCATAACTGGGACCAGTCTTGAAGAAATCATAGTTGGGTTGAATGTCATCGCGCAGGTTGACTACTTCCCCCGCGTTCAATTGCTTGACAGTATCTAGCACCACGCGTATACCGTGATGATTGGTGCCCTCGAAGTGACCAGTCAAACCGACCTTGCTGATGAATTCACCGCCCTTGGCAGAGTATGCTGCTGGCACCTCATCCTCCGGGAAAATGGCTGCAAACGGGCATTCAGGGATGCAAGCTCCACAATCGATACAAGTATCCGGATCTATGTACATCCAGGGATATTTCTCAAGAGGTTCGCCGGGGATGATGCACTCCACCGGGCAAACTTCGATACAACCGCGATCGCGCAAGCACAGGCTGGTAATAATATGCGTCATTCTGATCCTCCGTCTGGAAAATTAAGGTAAAGATAGGCATATTATATCTGCCCTGGCAAAATTGTGCAACAAGAAGCCCGGAAATAGAGTCCGGGCGTTACTTTCATTTTGGAACAACTACTTTGATGAATATAGGCGGGTGACCTCAGCCCAGTTGACTACGTTCCACCAGTTGCCAATATACTCGGCGCGGCGGTTTTGATATTTCAAGTAGTAAGCATGTTCCCAGACATCCAAAGCTAGTAGCGGGGTCATTCCATCAGAAATCGGATTATCCTGGTTTGCTGTCGAGACCACTGCCAGCCCATTACCCTTCTTGACCAGCCAGGCCCAGCCAGAGCCGAAACGGCCCATGGCAGCCTTCTCGAACTCAGCTTTGAAGCTGGTAAAGTTGCCGAAGGCGGTCGTGATTGCACTTGCCAGTCCAGCCTGTGGTTCACCGCCAGCCTTAGGAGCCATCACCTGCCAGAATAGATCGTGGTTCCATGCCCCTCCACCATGGTTGCGGACTGCATTACGTATATCTTCAGGAACGGCGTTCAGATCTGAGAGCAACGCCTTCAATGACTTGCTGCTCATTTCGGGATGTTTCTCCATCGCCAAGTTCAGGTTGTTAACATAAGCGGCGTGGTGCTTGTCGTGGTGGATTTGCATCGTTAGTGTATCAATAAAAGGTTCCAACGCGTCGTAGGCGTATGGGAGGGGATTGAGTTCGAATGACATATGGTTTTCTCCTTATTATCGGTTTTTTTATTATGATAAATATAATCTATATTGTACTGTTTACTTCTCAAAAGTCAAGGTAAAGGCGGAATTTCTAACAAATCGCTAACATAAACCGTGCATGCGGTATACTTTGTGGATTATGAGCGCAACCTCTGTTCCCCGCCGCTCCACATTGACCCTGGGTCTGCTTGCCGGTATATCGGCCGCTTCCACTGCTGCCATATTCATCCGCTTCGCACAGCATGAAGGGGCACCCTCCATTGTCATCGCAGCAGCGCGACTCTCTATTGCCAGCCTGATCCTGGCTCCCTTCGCGTTATTCCGTTACCGGTCCGACTTGCACCGATTGAGTTGCAGGGAATGGATTTTAGCCCTGCTTTCTGGCTTCTTCCTGGCTCTGCACTTCGCCACCTGGATTACATCTCTCGAATACACCACCGTTGCCAGTTCGGTTGTCCTGGTATCGACCACGCCGTTGTGGGTGGCGATTCTTGCTCCGCTGGTACTGCGCGAGCGCCTGGGGGTGTCGGCAGTAGCCGGATTGATACTGGCCCTGACGGGCGGTGTCATCGTTGGTTTGAGCGATTCATGTGTCTGGCAGGTGGGTATACTGTCCTGCCCACCACTGCGGACCTTCTTCGGCGGAACGACCTTCCTGGGTGACTTGCTGGCCCTTCTCGGGGCCTGGATGGCTGCTGGTTATATGCTGGTGGGACGCAAACTACGAGCAAAGATGAACCTCATCCCATACATTTTTATTGTTTACGGAATGGCAGCAGTGGTATTGATGGGTATCATGCTGGCGATGAGAGAGAGTCCTCTCGGATTGCCTCCGCTGGCATACCTTTGGTTCGCCCTGCTGGCATTGGTCCCGCAATTATTTGGGCATTCGACTTTCAACTGGTCTTTGAAGTATTTGCCGGTCTCGTTTGTATCTATTACCTTACTCGGCGAGCCGATTGGTTCGACAATTCTGGCGTACTTCATAGACC
>Ga0209777_10001563_pt1 | contig 32516 bp, 29 predicted proteins | sample FrelakmetHBP12HB_FD_187147 | JGI IMG/M metagenome (GOLD analysis project Ga0209777, IMG submission 187147) | Freshwater lake sediment microbial communities from the University of Notre Dame, USA, for methane emissions studies -HBP12 HB (SPAdes)... | ecosystem: Environmental > Aquatic >... | reverse complement strand
TCGACCCGCCGGGTATCCTGTCGAGGGCCCAGGGATTCTTGGTTATCCCAAAATATGAGGTCTCCGTAGATGAACCCATGGCGAATTCATCCATATTAGTCTTGCCGGTGAACACTGCGCCGGCTTGCCTCAATTTCTCCACCACTGTGGCGTCGTACGGCGGGATATAGTTATACAGGATGCGGGATCCGCACGTCGTCAAGAAACCCTTCGTGCAGAGGATGTCCTTGAGGGCGATGGGTATGCCCGTCAGGGCTAGGATGTTCCCTTGTCTGATACTGCGGTCTGCCTTGTCGGCCTCCTCAAATGCATATTCCTTCATTAAGGAAATGTATGCATGAACACTGCTTTCAACAGCATCAATTCTTTTGAACACGGATTTAACTATGTCCGAAGAATTTGCCTTCCCCGACCTGATTAGTTTCTGCAACTCATGAATCGTTAACTGATGGAGTTCCATGCGGCCCCTACGCTATTCTATAACCTTCGGTACCCGGAAAAACGGGCCTCTCGCTTCCGGGGCATTGGACAGGGAAAGTTCATGGCTGAGAGAATCTTTGACCGTATCGCCTCTGAAGGCATTCTGAAGGGCGATGGCATGACTCATTGGTTCGATGCCCGTGGTGTCAACCTCATTGAGCTTATCCATGTACATCAGTATATCGTTTAGCTGCGAGGTAAACTTCACCTTTTCTTCTTCGCTGAAATCGAGCCTCGCCAGGTGGGCTACGTACTCAACCTCTTCTTTCGTAATCTTCAACGTCGCATCCCCACAACTGTAATAATAAACCTACGAGAGCCGCCAGAAGGGGTTTATCTGATCGATGACCTTCTTGATAACTGGATCCGTATTGCTATCCGCTTCTTTTGCAATTCGATCGAGCTCGTCATCAGTTACGTGCGTACCATCCCTCATCTCGATAAGTGCCGCTTTTATCGACTCTGCGAGGCCGCTGATATGATACCCGCCTTCAAGGGTTGCAACCACTTTTCCGCCGCAGCACTGATCGGCAATATCCATGAGAATACGTGTCAAACAGGCAAACCCAGAGGGCGTAACTTTCATTCCCCCCAGTGGATCCTTGTAATATGGGTCAAACCCGGCCGAGATAAGGACCAGCTCTGGCTTAAACTTCATGGAGACGGGATAAATAATTTTTCTGAAAATCTTGACATACTGAGCGCTGTCCGTGCCCGGTCTTAAGGGCACATTGACATTGTATCCGATACCTTTGCCCCGCCCTATTTCCTCTATGGCGCCTGTGCCCGGATAGTATGGATACTGGTGAGTTGAGAAATACAATACCCTCTGGTCCTCATAGAATTGCGCCTGTGTGCCGTTGCCGTGGTGAAGATCCCAGTCAACAATCAGTACCCTCTCCATCTTATGCTTGGAAATGGCGTGCATGGCGCCTATGGCGACATTATTGAACAGACAGAAACCGGCGGCATTGGACACCCCCGCGTGATGCCCCGGAGGTCTAATAAGGGCAAAGGCATTGCCGACTTCGTCGGCAACAACACTGTCTATGGCGTTTAACAGCCCTCCCACTGCCAGCTTCGCAACATCATATGATTCCGGTGTGGCTGCGGTATCGGGATCAAGGGGAACAAATATCTTCCCTGCCGTAGAGGCCACAAGATTTATGTAGGAAAGAGAATGAATCATTCCAATCTCTTCATGGGTGGCATAACGAGGTTCAATTTCGACAAACTGTCCTGCCATATCAGACGTTTCAAGCATGGCATAGGTCGCGCCAAGCCTCTGTGGCGATTCGGGATGTCCAAATCCGGCGTCATGCCTTAAATATCTTTCATCCTTAACAATACCCGTTTTTCGAGACATTGGTCACCATCCCTGGAATGGTTTTTTTACGTAGGCTCAAGCTATTAGCATAAAAGCTATGAGAACGCAAAAATTTTCCGTGCATAGAGAGGGCTGCCTCTGTTCTTGGAAAAACATTGACAAATGCATAAATGTATATATATTCAATATCATTTGACGAATAAGAGGTTGAAATCATGTTCGGCATCGGCTTGCCAGAGCTCATCGTAATAGCAGTTATTGCCTTGATCGTTGTGGGTCCTAAGAAGCTGCCAGACCTTGCCAAATCCTTAGGCAAAGGCCTCTCCGAATTTCGCAGGGCGACCGATGATGTAACAGAGAACATCAAGGAAACGCTGAAGCCGGATGATGTTAAGAAAGAAGTCAATGACCTTAAAGATTCACTGCTGTACGGTAAGAGAAATGACCAGGATGACCATAAGTACTCTCCGCCAGGCGGAGAGGAAAGAAGAGAAAACTCCCACAAAGATTCCTCATTTAAAGCTCAATCTTGATTTCGCACATCGTCAAAGAACTCATTTTAAAAGGAGCTGCTGATAATTAATCTATGGAAGAGCCTGTAGAAGAAAAAATGCCGTTTACCTCTCATCTGGAGGAATTGCGGACCAGAATCATCCGTATAATGATTGCGGCGGCTATCGGCTTTGGCGTCTGTTGGTATTTTAAGGAATTACTGTTCCAGATCATTACTAGACCTCTGTACCAGGTTCTACCCCCAAACAGCTTTATGATATATACCAGCCTGCCAGAGGCTTTTTTTAACTACATGAAAATCTCTTTCTACGCGTCACTTTTCCTTACAAGCCCCTACATTCTTTATCAACTGTGGAAATTCATCTCACCCGGTCTCTACAAGTCAGAAAAAAAATATATGCTTCCCTTCGTCATTTCTTCCACAATTCTGTTTATCTGCGGCATACTATTCGGATATTATCTTGCCCTTCCCCCCGCGTTCAGCTTTTTTGTGGAATTTTCATCGGATTTTCTGAAACCCATGTTTTCACTGCGTGAGTATCTTTCTCTCTCCCTGAAGCTCCTGCTTGCGTTCGGCGTGTCTTTCGAACTGCCTGTCGTTATCTTTTTCTTAGCCAAGATCGGTGTCGTAAGTTCAAAAATGTTGTCGCGAAACAGGCGATACGCCATCCTTATAATCTTCGTCGCTGCTGCCATCCTGACGCCTTCTCCCGATGCACTCACACAGATTATTATGGCTGTACCCTTGATGGGTCTTTACGAGATTGGTATCATCGTGGCCAAATTAGCCGAAAAGAAACGCCCTAAAGCGGAAGATTCGAGAGAGAATCAAGAGAAAATATGAAAATTAAAGACAGGAAAAAGCAACGTAACCGCTCGCGCCTTGGCACAATACTGTTGGTGGCCATACTGTGCTTTCTCATCCTGGCAATCATTGGAATGAGTATCGTGTACTACATCCTTCACCAAGAATTGCCAAGCATTGCCGCCCTAAAGGACTACCGCCCCAGTATCGCTACACGGGTGTATGCAGACAATAATGAACTAATCGATGAATTTTTCATGGAAGATAGAAAAATCATTAAATTATCCGAAGTTCCAGAGGTGGTCATTCAGGCCTTTGTCGCTGCAGAAGATGCGAGATTTTATCAGCATACTGGCTTCGATTTGATGAGCATGATAAGGGCTTTTTATAAGAATATCGAAGCCGGTCGCATAGTTCAAGGCGGTAGCACCATAACGCAGCAGGTGGCTAAATCCCTGTATCTGTCTTCGGAAAGAAGCTACATGAGAAAAATCAAGGAGGCCGCCTTGGCCTATAAGATTGACAAGTATCTTTCCAAAGATGAAATTATGGGCTTATACCTCAACCACATATATTTGGGGCACGGCACTTATGGCATCGAGGCGGCCTCACAGGGATATTTTGGAAAAAGCGCCAGATATCTGAACCTCGCGGAAGCCTCACTCCTGGCTGGTCTTCCCAAGGCGCCTACCACTTATTCCCCTTTCTTCCATCTCGACAAGGCTCGCCAGAGACAGGCATACGTGCTTGAGAGGATGGTCGAAGACGAATATATCACCACGGCAGAGAAAGAGCGGGCACTTGCAGCGCCTATAACCCTCAAGTCGATCAGACCTAAAGAAAAGATTGCTCCTTATTTTGTCGAAAACATCCGGAAATACATTATGGAAAAATACGGGAGTGACGTACTGTACAAAGAAGGTCTTGAGGTCTACACGACCCTTAACATAGAAATGCAGAAAGCGGCACGGGACGCAGTAGAAAAGGGACTTCAAGAATTGGAGGCGCGGGAGAAATATGAGAAGGGACTCGTTCAAGGGGCTCTTCTCTGTATGGAGGTGAACACCGGTGCTATCACGGCTATGGTCGGAGGCAGGGATTTCAAAAAGAGTGAGTTCAACCGTGCCACGCAGTCACGGAGACAGCCGGGATCTGCTTTTAAGCCATTTATATACACAGCCGCTCTCGACAAGGGAATGACGCCGTCAACACGAATTCTGGACGCCCCCGTTGTCTATGAAGACAGAGCATCGCCAGATGGTTTCTGGAAACCAAAAAACTTTGACGGGAAATTCAATGGGCCGACCACCCTTAGAAATGCCCTCGTCCAGTCGCGGAATATCATTACTATAAAGATCCTCCGTGAAATTGGTGTTGATTACGCCGCTGCGTACGCCACGAATATGGGAATCACTTCTCCTCTGTCAAAGAACCTCTCCCTGGCGTTGGGCACTTCGGGCGTCACCCTTCAGGAGATGGTCCGGGGATACGGCGTCCTGGCAAACCAGGGCAAACGGGTCGTTCCGTTCTTCATCAAGAAAATCGTTGATCGAACAGGTCATATCTTTGAAGAGGCCCAGGTAAAAAGCGAGGATGTTATCGACCCCCGAATCGCGTTTATGACATCATATATAATGCAGGATGTCGTGGAAAGCGGAACAGGGCGGCGAGTAAAGAGCATCGGTAGGCCTGTCGCAGGTAAAACGGGAACGACAGATGATACGAGAGATGCCTGGTTCATAGGCTTTACGCCGTCTCTGGTGGCAGGGGTGTGGGTTGGTTTTGACCAGGAAAGCTCCCTCGGTAGAGAAGAGGTGGGAGGCAGGGCTGCAGCACCCATATGGCTCTATTTTATGGAAAAAGCCCTACAAGGTAGGGCCAAAGAAGTTTTTCCCATCCCGGACGGAATTGTTTTTATCAAGGTAGACCCTCACACAGGTATTCCGGCTACACGGTCGACTCAAGATGCCATATTCGAGAGCTTTCTCGAGGGTACGACAGGGACTCGTGCAGTACCCATAGAAATTAAGGAAGCGCAGGAGGAAACTAACAGACGCGATAAGGACAGTCCCCGTTAGAAACACTAGCCTAAAAATTGCTTGACAAATTTGATTTCTTGTATAAGATTAAATTGAATTATGAATGAAGGTAAGCAGATGACCCGTTACAGCTTGAGCACCAATATCCTTATCGTAGCCGTAGTAGTAGTATCTGTACTTCGGGGGACCGCTGCTCGGTTTCTGTGATGGGATAACATAGAAAGAAGAGCCGCGGGCCCCTATAACCCGCGGCTTTTTTATGCTTGGGAAGCCGCTGTGCAGATGAACTGGCGGCTTTTCTATTTTCTGAACAGCAAGGAGCAAGAAGCAAATATGGAAACCATTGGCGCAGATATAGTTATACAAATCTTAAGAGAAGAAGGTGTCGATGTAATCTTCGGATACCCGGGGGCCAACACCCTACCCATTCATGACCGGTTGATAAACAGCCAGGTTCGTCATTACCTCATGCGACACGAACAGGCGGCCGCCCACGCAGCCGACGGCTATGCACGCGCTACCGGAAAAGTGGGCGTCTGCATCGCAACATCGGGGCCGGGGGCTACCAATCTGGTGACAGGGATTGCCACAGCCTTCATGGACTCAACACCCATGGTCGCCCTTACAGCACAGGTGAGCATGAGCCTCCTGGGACATGATGCCTTCCAAGAAACGGACATCATCGGGATCACCTTGCCTATAACAAAACACAGTTACCAGGTGCATGATGTGAATAACCTTGCAGCAACACTGAGGCAGGCATTTGAACTCGCCACGACTGGCAGGCCCGGTCCTGTCTTAGTGGATCTCCCCCGCGACATCCTTTCGTCGAAATGCCAGCCGGCAGAAAAAAAGGCCGCGCGCGCGCTGAAGACGAACTACAAGACCGAGGAAGATCGCGACCAATTAGAGAAGATCGCCAAGACATTGAATCTGAGCGAAAGGCCGATTCTCATCATCGGAGGAGGAATCAAGCTGAGCAATGCATTTCGCCTGATACGCGAGCTTATAGAAAAGGCAAAGATCCCCTTCGTTACAACCATGATGGGTATCGGTTCCGTCGATTCCGTTAATGGCTATAACCTGGGGTTGATAGGAACACATGGGAATGAGCTGGCAAACCGGATGGTGCATCAATGCGATTTTATTCTTGCCGTAGGTACACGCTTCTCGGACCGCAGTACCGCACTTATCGAAGAATTCGCCCCCCTGGCAAAAATTGCCCAGATCGATATCGACCCTACTTCAATCGGAAAGAGCATTAAGATTAATCTACCGTACGTCGGTGATATTCGCGATGCCCTGACGGCGTTGCTGCCCCTCATTGAAGAGAAGGAGAAGTCAGACTGGTTACAGAGGATTCAAACTGAGCGTGAAGCGATTGACGGGAAAGTCGCTGACACCGGGTGTGGACAGGCGGGAGATTTTATCCATATGCTGCAGGAAGCCATGCCCGTCGAAACAACGGTGACTGCGGATGTGGGACTGAACCAGATATGGACAGTGCGCACCTGGCAGGCGCGCAGCCCTCGCAGCCTCATCACAAGCGGCGGCATGGGGACTATGGGATTCAGCCTGCCCGCCGCGATCGGCGCCAAGATCGGCACTCCGGAGAGGGCCGTCATTGCTATCACAGGCGACGGAGGATTCTACATGAACATCCAGGAGCTGGCCACCATTAGCTACTACAATTTGCCCATAAAGATCGTCGTCATCAATAACGGCCATCTGGGGATGATCCGCCAGATTCAGGATCTCTTTTACAATGCCCGTTTTACCACCATTGATTTGGGGAGCAAGGTAGATTTTGTAACGGTTGCCCGGGGCTTCGGCATCCCGGGAAGCAGAATTGCCGTGGATAAGGATCCGACGGCCTGCATCGAAGCCATGGTAAAGGCCGATGGCCCGTACCTGCTGGAAGCCGTTGTTGATCCGGAAAACTACGTATACCCCATCATACCGCCGGGATGCTCGAATGTCGAGATGATGTATGACAGACTTGACTGAAAAATAAGTGTGGAGGTTCTGCCATGTTAAGAAAAGCGCGCGAACAGGAACAGACCATCTCTATTCTGGTAAACAACCAACCGGGTGTTCTGTCCCGCGTTGGCGGCGTATTTGGCCGCCATGGATACAACATCAAGAGTCTCTGCGTGGCAGAAACAACGAACCCCGAAGTTTCGAGAATCACCCTGACCAGTGAATCGGATCCGGATTTTACTGAAAAGATAAAAAAACAACTGGATAAACTGGTAGATGTAATCGATGTCTCCGATGTCTCAGGACAGTCCTTCATTCAGAGGGAATTAATGTTGATAGGTGTTACCATCAAAGAGGGGGCTTATTCAGAGATCCTGCGGGCGATTGAACTCTTCGGCTGCAAAATCGTCACCATGACACCCGACTATTTTATCTTGGAATTGACGGGTCAGCCGGATGAAACGGCAGCATTCCTGAAGTTCTTTCAATCATTCGGTGTAGAGGAAATAAATAGAACCGGCTTAATCGTCCTACAAAGAACCAGGCCCAAAAGAAAAGTCTAGATCACTGACAAAAATATTCTTGACAATACTATGGCAGGCTGTTAAGACTGTTCCACAGTGAGGATTGATAACGACATGCACAGAGCTAGTATCGCAAACATCATCATAATTATTATCGGCATAATCATTCCCTTCCATAGGAGGGCTGGATGATGGTTTGCGTTTAGCACAGAGTTTGCAATTATTAAGAACCGTTACCAGCCAAAGGTAACGGTTTTTTTTTGGAGAAATGTCCCTGCAGGTTTTGCTCAGGGAAAGACCCCATCCTTGCCCACCAGGCAGGCGGGGGCGATGACAGAGGGGATTTAAGCAAGGGGGTGTAGAGAAAAGTGAAGCTAACAGGAGCACAAGTCCTTTTTGAGGCCTTGCAAAAGGAAAATGTCGATACCATCTTTGGGTTTCCCGGTGGAGCCGTACTTGACATCTTTGATGAACTGTACAGAAGAAAGATTAAGAATATTTTAGTACGGCATGAACAGGGCGCCATACACGCAGCCGACGGATATGCGAGGGTTTCCGGCAAGGTTGGCGTATGCCTGGTTACGTCCGGGCCAGGAGCAACAAACACGGTAACCGGTATAGCGAATGCTTTCATGGATTCCATACCCGTCGTCGTATTGACAGGTCAGGTGGCAACCTCTTTGATTGGCGGCGACGCCTTTCAGGAAGTGGATATCACCGGTATTACAAGGCCATGCACGAAACACAATTTTCTGGTCAGGCGGATTGACGACCTGGGTCGCATCGTCAGGGAGGCCTTTGACATTGCCCGCTCAGGACGACCCGGTCCTGTTCTTATCGACATTCCCAAGGATATCACTAGATCCCTTATAGAAGAGTCCGATGTATCCTGGACATCAAGTCTCCCGAATAACAACAAGAAGGCTTCTATCGACGACGCATGTGCAAAGGCACTCGACATGATCAGGAAGGCCGAGAGACCGCTCATCATCTCGGGGGGCGGTGTGCTTCTGGGGCTGGCATGGGATGAGTTGAGAACGTTTGTGAGAATGCTCAACGTGCCCATTACCTCGACGCTCATGGGGCTCGGGGCGTTCCCCGCATCCGATCCCCACTGGCTTGGTATGCCGGGTATGCATGGCACATATTACGCCAATATGGCAATCAGTAATTGCGACCTTTTGATCGCGCTTGGTGTCCGTTTTGATGATCGGGTTACGTCGAAGCTTGACGCCTTTGCGCCGCATGCCAAGGTACTTCACATCGACATTGACCCGGCTTCCATCGATAAATTTGTAAAGACGCATCTGTCTATAGCAAGCGATTGCAAACCTGTGTTGCAGCTACTAAATAAGTGGATTTCCGATAAGAGTTTTGCAATGCCCGAAAAGCAAACAAAGGCATGGCTCGAGCAAATTCAGAAATGGAAAGAGTTTGCACCCATGACATACTGTCAGTCTGACAAGATCAAGCCTCAATACGTCGTCGAGACACTCTATCGTCTCACGGAAGGAAAAGCGATCATATCGACAGAAGTGGGCCAGAATCAGATGTGGGCTGCGCAGTTCTATCATTTCGATTACCCCAATTCATTCATTACATCGGGCGGCCTGGGAACAATGGGTTATGGATTCCCGGCTGCTATCGGCGCTCAGGTTGCGCGTCCTGACAAGGTCGTCGTAGATATTGCCGGAGATGGAAGTATCCAGATGAACATCCAGGAGCTCGCAACGGCTGTTAATTATGACCTCCCCGTTAAGATAGTCATCCTCAACAACGGATTTCTGGGTATGGTTCGCCAATGGCAGGAACTCTTCTACGGGAAGCGTTATTCCCACAGCAATATATCCAATGTGCCCGACTTTGTGAAGCTTGCCGAGGCTTATGGCGCTGTCGGCCTGCGGGCGACACGCCCCGAAGAGGTGGAATCGACATTGAGGAAGGGACTTGATACTGCAAAGACGGTCATAATGGATTTCCATGTAGAACCCGAAGAAGGCGTCTACCCCATGGTTTCACCGGGTGCGGCGATCTCAGATATGGTCTTGAGCAAATAGGATATACTGGAAGATATTTCAAATAAATTAAGAGGTGATTCAGCTTATGGAAGTGAAAGAAAATACGATTTCCATCTTGGTAAATAACAGGCCCGACGTTCTGGCCCGGATTGCGGGAACCTTCAGTGGCCGGGGCTTCAACATCGAAAGCATCTCGGCAAATATCACGAGAAATCCCCAAATTACCAGAATCGTTATTACCACCCTCGGTAACCGCGAGACCGTTATCAAACTTGAGAAGCAGCTGACAAAAATTATCGATGTCCTTGAAGTGAAGGATCTGACCCGCGTCAATGCGGCCTGCCGCGAAATGGTTCTGGTGAGGATGAAATTAACCGATGCAAATCAAGTGAAAATCATGCAGACTGTTGACACCCTTAAGTGGAAGATTGTAAATATGGACGCTGACACCTGCATACTGGAAGTAACGGGCGGCAAGAAGGAAATCGATGACGCCCTTGCTCTTTTGGACAAGATGGGTATGGATGATTTTACGAGAACAGGGGTTGTCGCCGTGGAGCGTCAGAAATAGTCGTAAGTCAGGAGTTTTCGGAGTGCACACCACACAATACAATTGATCATTAAATTCATAACAATAAGGAGGAGCTAATATGCCTAAAATCAACATCGGCGGGGTCATGGAAGAGGTTGTCACAGCAGAGGAGTTTACCCTCGAAAAGGCGCGTAAAGTACTAAAGGATGAAACGGTTGCCGTCATAGGCTACGGTGTACAGGGACGCGGTCAGGCATTAAACATGAGGGATAACGGAATCCGTTGTATCGTGGGCGAAGGCGACTTCAACTGGCAGAAGGCCATTGACGAAGGCTTCAAGCCAGGCGAGACGCTTTTTCCACCAATGGAGGCTGCAAAACGCGGCACAATTATTCAGTACCTCATGTCAGATGCGGGTCAGAAGGCCATGTGGCTGGAACTAAAACCCCACCTGACAAAAGGAAAAGCCCTCTATTTTTCTCATGGATTCTCCATCGTATATAAAGATCAGACCGGTGTGATCCCTCCTTCTGACATCGATGTTATACTGGTAGCGCCAAAAGGTGCCGGACGCACGGTGCGGGACAATTTTCTTGCCGGAAGCGGCATCAATTCGAGTTACGCCGTTTTCCAAAACGCCACAGGAAAGGCCCTAGAAAGGACCCTTGCCGTCGGCATTGCCATAGGATCGGGGTATCTGTTCCCCACTACCTTTGAACAGGAAGTCTACAGCGACCTCACGGGTGAGCGCGGCGTCCTCATGGGTTGTCTCGCCGGTGTCCTGGAGGCGCAGTATAATGTCCTCCGCAAGCATGGACACAGCCCCAGTGAGGCCTTCAATGAAACCGTCGAGGAACTGACCCAGAGCCTCATGCCTCTTGTCGCGCAAAACGGTATGGACTGGATGTACGCCAATTGCAGCACAACTGCCCAGAGGGGCGCCTTAGATTGGAAAAACAGGTTCCGTGATGCCGTAGCGCCTGTATTCGATGAGTTGTATGACAGGGTGGCATCCGGCAAGGAAACCGCTATTGTCCTCGAGGTAAACTCCGCCCCTGACTACAGGGAGAAACTGCAAAAGGAACTCGATGCCATAAAAAATAGCGAAATGTGGCTGGCGGGCGCAGTGGTTCGTTCATTGAGGCCGGAGCGAAGAAAGAAGTAGGGAATGACTAGAAGCGCCGCGATACGATGCTCTCTACGTCCCCTCATTGCAAAAAATATAAGGAGGAAAGCATGCGAAGCGACCTGATGAAAAAGGGGCTTGAACGGGCGCCCCACAGATCCCTTTTTAAAGCCATGGGGTATACGGATAAAGAAATTGCACAGCCTTTGATAGGCGTTGTGAATTCCGCCAATGAGATCATACCCGGGCATATTCATTTGGATCTCATAACCGAAGACGTAAAAGCAGGCATCCGCATGGCAGGCGGAACGCCTGTCGAATTCCCCGTCATCGGCGTTTGCGACGGTATTGCCATGGGACATACAGGCATGAAATATTCCCTCGCCAGCCGTGAGCTAATCGCCGATTCCATTGAGGTCATGGCTGTAGCCCATCCCTTTGATGCCCTGGTCATGATCCCCAACTGCGACAAAATCATTCCCGGGATGTTGATGGCGGCGCTTCGCCTGAACATCCCTACCATCTTCATCAGCGGCGGCCCCATGATGGCAGGAACACTGGAGGGCAAGACGGTTGATCTCATCAGCGTCTTCGAAGGTGTAGGAAAGGTGAAAACCCGCCAGATGAAAGAAAAGTATCTGAAAGCCTTGGAAGACTGCGCATGCCCCGGCTGCGGGTCCTGTTCAGGCATGTACACGGCAAATTCCATGAACTGCGTAACCGAAGCCCTCGGTCTCGGCCTCCCCGGAAATGGCACCGTACCTGCCGTTCATGCAGCCAGGCGGCGCATGGCAAAGCAGGCCGGCATGAATATCATGGCACTCCTCAAGAAGGATATCCGTCCGCGGAAAATCGCCACATTATCGGCCTTCAAGAATGCTATCGCTGTGGACATGGCCCTGGGCTGCTCGACCAATACGGTCCTCCATATTCCTGCCATTGCCCACGAAGCAGGAATCAAACTGGATCTCGACCTGTTTAATGAGATCAGCAAGAAAACCCCCAATCTCTGCAAGCTAAGCCCGGCGGGGCAACACCATCTGGAAGACCTGGACATGGCAGGCGGAGTGCAGGCTGTGATGAAGCAAATCAGTCAGCTTGGCGTCATCGACCTGAAGGCCTTGACCGTTACGGGACAGACGGTAGGCGCAAATCTGAAAGGGGCTGCGGTGCTAAACAGCGACGTCATCCGGCCGCTTAACAGCCCCTATTCGAAAGAAGGGGGGATCGCCATCCTGAGGGGTAATCTGGCCCCTGATGGCGCCGTCGTCAAGCAGTCCGCCGTTGCGGAAAGGATGCTCGTCAATGAAGGCAAAGCCCGGGTCTTCGACTCTGAGGACGATGCCATTGCCTCCATTCTCGGCGGGAAGATCAAATCGGGCGACATCGTCGTAATCCGCTATGAGGGTCCGAAGGGCGGACCAGGCATGCGCGAGATGCTCGCTCCGACGTCGGTCATAGCCGGTATGGGGCTCGATACGACAGTGGCTCTCCTGACTGATGGAAGGTTCAGCGGCGGAACCCGTGGTGCAGCTATCGGACACATCTCTCCGGAAGCAGCCGAGGGAGGTCCCATAGGTCTTGTCAGGGAAGGTGATATTATCGCCATCGATATCCCGAAAAAAACGATCACCCTCAAAGTGAGTCCGGACGATCTGAAGAAAAGGCAGGCTAAATTCAAACCCCGGCCACCGACAGTCACGAGTGGTTACCTGGTACGGTATGCCGGACTTGTGACCTCTGCAAGCACAGGCGCCATTTTAAGAGACTGACAAACCCATCTTCAATTCAACCTGTCTCAAACGAACAAAAAGAGCGTCCATTAGCATAGAATGGACGCTCTTTCCTTTTATTGCCTATCGGCGAATACCTTTTCCTGACGCACCGAAAAAAACCAAGGGCGTAACCAAGAGACCTCGTGCTACAGGGGAAAGACATCAGGCGGGGAGCACCATCTGCGTTTGGATGACGACGGCGCAGAGCTTGCCGTTCTCGGACTTCACGCGCGTTTGCCATACCATCGTGGTCTTGCCGCGGTGCAGGGGGGAACACTCGCCGATGATCCGAGTGCCAACAGGCATGGCGCCGAGGAAGTTGGTCTTCGACTCAATAGTCGTTGTGCGTGCGCCCCTTTCGAGATTGACAAACGTGGCTATACCGCCAAGGGTGTCCGCAAAGGCCATGAGCGCTCCGCCGTGAAGTATCTCTCCGACGGTACACAAATCAGGACGAACCTCCATTGACGCAATGATTCTTTCGGGAGTAACCTCCGTCAGCTGCATCCCCATTAAGCCGGGGAACAAGGGCTTGATAAGTTCTTGAATGACCGCGATGGCACTCATATGCCGCCTCCCGTCGAGTTAGTGAAATGGCTGAAGGTGAATTGTTATAACGTCATGACCCTGTGAAGGCGCGCCTGTATTTTTCATCCAGGAGCTTGTTGATGTTTTCCATGACAACTCTTGTCACCTCCTCGAATTGTCTCTTGTACTTCCTCTGCGATTCCTTGGAAAACAGCTTGAACGGTTCTTCTATCGCGAATTCCCGTAATTGATTGTCCAGGGCAAGAGGCTCTCCCACTCGATAGACGATCTTTCCGCTTTTGGCAATGGGCAGGCTTCCTGTATATACCTGATCGGAGTAATTACAACCGACGGGAACGATCTTCTTCCCCGTGGATAATGCAAGCTGCGCAACGCCTGTTCTTCCTTCTCCCAACTGGGTACCCCTCGTGCCTTCAGGGAAAATGATGAGGTTGAGTCTTTTTTCAGAGAGCGCTGTCCTGCTCAATTCCGCTACCCGCTCCATAATGAGATCATAGTAGCCCGTCACAAAGTCAACAAACTGATCCCCTAAGGCATTGAGCGCCTCTACTGCCTTCCTTGGGCAGGCTTCGATACTTTCATGTTTGCCGTCAATGATATCTCTAATGCCCCTGTAAACGTTTTTATCGAGGCGCTGTTTGAATTTCTTTCTGTAAAATTCCTCGATCAAATAACCCATGGAGGGGACGGGGATGAGATTGCACAGGTCAAGCGCTTTGGCAAGCAGCGCATTCCTGTAATACTTGCCCTTCACCCAGACTGTTGTGTATGAGAAACTTTTCATACTCCAGAGTTTATACTGGAACGGCCAGTAGTTGAAACGATCCGTGTGATTCATGGCAAAGATCACATTCTCGTCCCGCGGAATACGCTCGATATTTTCGATCTGGATGTCTACGTTAGCGAAAATACGGTAATTGGGAAACAGCAGTAATGCGGCCACTAGCTGCTGGCCCATTGGTGAGGTTACCAGTTTGATCTTTTTCAAATAATCAATATCTATCATTCTTGCTTTCCGTTTACGAATTCCCCTTCGCTTTAAGGAGGCGCCTCACTCTATCCAGCTCCTCCCGGGTATCAACTTCCACAGAATCGTAAAGCGTTTCTACAACCTTGATCCTGTATCCATGCTCAAGAGCTCTCAGTTGCTCAAGCGCTTCCAGTTTCTCCAGAATACCTTCAGGGAGTTCGGTAAACTTTTTCAGAAATTCCCTTCTGTATGCATAAATGCCGTGGTGCTTGTAATATGATGCCTTTGCGCCTCTGTCTCTTACATAAGGGATTGTTGACCGGGAAAAGTAGAGGGCAAAGTGATCCTGATCAAAGACTACCTTTACCGCGTTGGGGTGCTCTATCTCTTCTTTCCTGACAATCTTATATATAAGAGTGGACATGGGGATGGCTGGGTCGTCCAGGAGTGGCTTTGCCACCTCGTCGATCTGCGAAGGTTCGAAGAGGGGTTGATCCCCCTGGATATTCGCCACAATATCTGATTCCTCGATGTCGAGGTAGGAAACGGCTTCGGCTATGCGGTCTGTCCCTGATCTGTGTGTCACCGCTGTCATAATAGCACGGCCCCCGAAGCTCTCAACAGCGGCAGCAATTCTTTCATCATCAGTCGCCACAGCGGCTAAGGATACGGTTCCAGCCTTCAACACGCGTTCATATACGTGTTGTATCATCGGCTTGCCCAAGATATCAGCGAGGGCCTTGCCGGGAAAGCGAGTGGATGCATAACGGGCAGGAATGATACAGATGACTCTCATAAATGGCGATCAGGCTTTTGCAAATAGTTTACCACATAGTCTTGAACAGCCTCTTCTAACGGACGGAATGCAGCCTGGCAGCCCGTTGCACGGAGTTTGTCCATTTTGGCCTCCGTCAGATACTGGTACTGGTCACGTATCTCCGGCGGTATATCGAAATACTCTATCTTGGGTTTCATCTTCATGGCCGAAAAAAGTGCATGGATCAGGTCATTCCACGTACGGGCCTTGCCTGTCCCTAAGTTGAATATGCCGTTTATCTCCGGATGTTCAAAGAGCCACCACATTACGTCAACGCAATCCTTGACGTAGACAAAATCACGCATCTGTCCACCATCTGTGTATTCAGGTTTATGAGACTTGAAGAGTCTGACCTTCCCTGTGTCCGTGATCTGCTCAAAGGCCTTATGTACAACGCTCCTCATATCACCCTTGTGATACTCATTAGGACCAAAGACGTTGAAAAACTTTATGCCCACGACCTGGTTTTCCACTTCCTGCCGCAGGACCCAAAGGTCGAAGATTTGCTTTGAATAACCGTACATATTCATGGGTCGAAGCGTCGGTACTACGGAGCTGTCATCGGAAAATCCCTGGGAGCCATCGCCATACGTGGCTGCCGAACTTGCATAGATAAAGCGAATCTTTTTTGGCAGCGCCCACTCAGCCAGCCGGCACGTATAGTGGTAGTTATTATCCATCAAGTAGTCCGCTCCGCAACGAGCAGATGCCCTACACGCCCCCATATGGATGATTGCCCGCGGCGTGAAGGGCATCTGCTCGTTGCGGATCATCCTGAGAAAAACGTCTTTGTGGATGTACTCAACATAACGCCGGTTCACCAAATTCTTCCACTTGGCCGACTCTCCGAGTTCATCCACGACCAGGATGTCGTCGATGCCTTCTTCATTAAGCTTCCAGATAAAGGCGCTGCCGATGAATCCGGCACCACCGGTGACGATAATCATAAGCCTCTCTCTCTATAGACTCCTTGCCGCCTTCTCAATACCCTCTTTGATCTTCGCAAATCTTTCTATTTGCATCTTCACTGATATATTCATGACCAGCGTCCGGCCAAGGATATCCTCTGCCCCGGGTATGTTTGATCTATCGTAGTTTACTTTGCCTTTGTACGACGGGTCTGTGAAAGGATACTTTTTCGAGTTTGCTGTTGACCGTGCCAGAAAATGCTCCCAGTTGGGGAGATAGTGCCACAGATTCTTCTTGAAGCAGACCGTATCGATCCCCTCGACGCTTAAAGCCTTCTGAAACCGCGCTGCTCTATCCTCATCAGGCAGATTGAATGCCAGAAAGGTTGCCGTATCTCCATCAGGGTCCGGGATGTCCCTGAACTTAATGCCCCTTCCTTTGCTAAGTACTTCCTTGATAGCCTGCTTATTTCTTTTCTGTTCGGCGATAATCGTATCGAGCTTCCTTAGCTGGGCAAGGCCAAGTGCCCCCTGAAGTTCGTTCATTCGGTAATTGAATCCCAGTATCGTCCGCCCTTCAAGGGCTCTGCTGACATTGGGGTTATGGTCATGACCGTGATCATGGTACCCGTCGGCACGGAGATAGAAATCCTTATTATCAGTCAGGACCATGCCTCCTTCGCCGGTGGTAAGGGTTTTGTAATAGTCAAAACTGAAGATGCCCATATCACCGAAGGTCCCCAGCTTCTTCCCGCGATAGCTTCCACCGGAGGCCTGGGCATTATCTTCCAGGACGAGGAGTTTATATTTTCTAGCTACCGCCATGATCTTGTCTATATGCGCGGGTGCACCGCACATGTGCACAGGGATAACGGCCTTCGTGTATGGTGTTATTCTCTTTTCTATATCGTCGGGATCCATGTTCAAAGTCTCATCGATGTCAGCCACGATGGGAATCGCTCCGACTTCTAACACCGCTTCATACGTGGCGATAAACGTAAATGCCGGCACTATCACCTCATCCCCAGGTCCCACGTCCATCGCCGCAAGTGCCACTTTGAGTGCTGTTGAGCCGGATGTGACACCCAGGGCGTATTTTGCCTGACAGTAATGTGCGAAGGCCTCTTCAAATTCACGTACCTTAAAGACACCCTTCCTCTCCTTGTCAAAGCCGTATCTCATAAGAATGCCTGTTTCCATGACATCCATGATTTCTTTGATCTCTTCTTTTCCAATCAGTTCTGCACCGGCCATATAACTACCTCCACTGCCTCTTTGTCATCCTGCACTGATAACGGGTCGCAGTCCTTTTGACTGTCATTCCTCGCTTCGCCAAGCTCCTTTGAAATGACACATTTGGTTAGTTCTACACATATACATCGAAAAGGGCCTCGGCGGACTTACTCTTAGTATGCCTCTCCATATATATCTATGGCATCCTCTATGGTCAATTTCCTGGGATTATTTTCCAAAGGTCGGAGAACAGTCATGGCCACCTCAGCAAGCTCGGGTAACGCCTCCTCGGGTATATTCAAGTCTTCCAATGTTGTGTAAATTCCGCAGTCTTCGATCAATGTTTGTACAGCCTCCACAGCCATGAACGCCGCTTCACGAAGGGGCAGGTTATCGATAACCTCTCCCATAGTTTCTGCGATGACCGCAAATTTTTCGAGGGCGCCCGGCAAGTTGAATGCCATTACATGCGGCAGCATGATGGTATTGGCCAGACCATGAGAAACACCATATTTCCCGCCAAGGGGATAGGAGAGGGAATGAACAGCACCAACCCCGGCATTGGCAAGACCTAAACCCGCATAAAGACTTCCCAGAATCATTTTTCCCCTCGCGTCCAGGTTGTTGCCGTCATGGACACATGTCCGTAGATTTGATGAAATCAAATAAATGGCCTCCAGGGAAAGCAGCTCACTCATGGGTGAGGCATTAATCGATGTGTAAGATTCTATGGCGTGACAGAGGGCATCAATACCCGTTGAGGCCGTGGAAACAGCAGGGAGAGTGAGTGTGAGAGTCGGATCGAGTATAGCCAGCTCAGGATAAAGGTACGGACTGTTCATGCCTTCTTTCTTCTTCAGGTTCTGCCTGACAAAAACAGCAGTAAAGGTGACCTCGCTCCCTGTTCCCGCCGTTGTCGGGATCATTATCTTGGGGAGCCCCGGCCCGGGAACTTTGTTCAGCCCCAAATAATCCTTCGCCCTACCGTTATTGGCTGCCAGAACGGCAATGGCCTTTGCCACATCCATGGCGCTTCCGCCGCCTATTCCCACGACAATATCGCATTTCCCCTTCTGGGCGACTTTGACCCCCTCATCGGCTACCTCGAGTTTTGGTTCGGCCTCAACCTGCTGGTCGAACAGGGTCGTCTTAAAACCGTCACCCCCAAGGATATCCAAAACCCTCCCCTTTAGGTCTGTCTTGGCCAGATTCCTATCAAGAACAATGAGGGGACGGGTCGCCTTAAATTCACGAACGTGTTCTCCTAGAGACTCTAAGGCACCGTTGCCAAAGACAATTTTGTTAGCCCCCGTGAAGGAGAATTTTTTGTACATGATCGCACCCCCATGGAATTTCAATGAGTAATAAGTTTCTGTTTATGGAAAGTCAAGTCTTTTTGTTTTTCATATACCATTCCAACTGCCGGCAGACGCCCCTGATAATCTTGACCTCCTTGGAAAAGAGATTAGTCCGGGAAAGGAAACGGCGGATATGCATCATCCAAAATTCTGGGTTCTCCGGATTCAGAAAACCAATTTTCATCAATAGCGCCTTTATGTGATCATACATCCCTTCAAGTTCTGCTGATGCCGCGAGACGGGGCGTAAATGCCTCCAAGGGTTCCATATGGGCCACAAAGATCTCATAGCAGAGAATCATAGCCGCATGTGAAAGGTTGATGGATTTGTTGTGTTTGGAAGTGGGTATGGTTACCAACAGGTGGCAGAACCGCAGATCATCGTTCGACAATCCAGTATCCTCCGGTCCGATGAGAAGCGCCACTTCATTCTCCTGGGATATATCCACAACACGTGCCGCCATTTCCCTGGGAGAAACAACCGGGCCTCTCGCAGAGCCCCGTCTCGATGTGGCTCCCACAATATACTGAAACTGCGCCAGCGCCTCATCCAACCCGTCAAAATGCTGAATCCGATCCACAATTCCGGCAGCAAAATGCGTGGCCATCTGCTTCATCTCCTCTGGAGCAAGGTCTCTGTTCCCCACGACCGAGATTTTCTCAATGCCCATGTTCCTGGCACACCTCGCCACAGAACCAACATTGCCCGGATATTTCGGCTTGTTCAGAACGATGGTTATATTTTCAGTTTTCGCTTTTCTGGGCATATTCCTTTTCACTCTGTTGCATTTATTAGATAATGGATATTATTTCTACCAAAATATTGCATCGCCATCAGTTTAAGAACCGCTTCTAATCACTAAGAGAAATTTGTTCAAGAACGGATTAAGAAAAGATTGACATGCCAAGCGACCTCTGAAAGAAGTATAAAATGGAAAAGACGTTATCCCAAATGCTGTCCGAAGCTGCAGATGCAATGGGAATAGCCCTTGGAGAAAGAGAGCTATCTTTGTTTGCCACCTATTACAGAGAACTTCTTGCCTGGAACAGTAAAATAAATTTGCTCTCTGTGAAATCAGACCAGGACATAGTAATAAAACATTTCATTGACTCTTTGACGCTGTTACCATATATCAAGAATGAAACGTGTCGGATACTCGATATCGGCTCAGGAGCCGGATTCCCAGGAATCCCTCTAAAGATCGCTCTGAATTCACTGAAGGTCTCACTCCTCGAGTCATCACGCAAGAAATCCTCCTTTCTTAAGCACGTGATCCGCAGTTTGGACATCACAGATGTCGTGGTCATCCACAACCGGGCTGAATTCCTGATGGAGGACGAAACTTACAGCGGATATTTTCAGATCGTCACCTCTAGGGCCACAGCTAAACTGCCAGTATTCCTCCGGAGGGGCGCATTCTTTCTCGCCCCAAACGGCTTCTTAATAGCGATGAAGGGTAAAAAATCTGATCAAGAACAAACGGAAGCCGCCAGCATATCTCACAGCCTGGGATTAAAATATATCGGAAGCCACGATTTAACGTTACCCATGACGGGTGATTTTCGAAGAATTATCATTTACAAGAAACTTTCTTTATAAAGTAAATATTCCTTCTAAACAGGTGTGTTTTGTGCTATCGTCTCTGCAAAATTCACGTCTCAAAACGCCGTTTGTGTGCTCTGCTAAATCATGCGTAAAATCATATGCATAGCCAATCAAAAAGGGGGTGTCGGCAAGACAACGACTGCCATTAATCTTGCCGCAACTCTGGCGGCAGCGGAGAAGAGAACCCTGCTCATCGACTGCGACTCTCAGGGTAATGCATCGAGCGGCATGGGCATTGACAGGGAAACCATCAACAAGAAAAATCTTTACCATTCCCTCATTGGCAAGATTCCCTTAAAAGAGGTGATTGTTGGCACCAAGTTGCCCTACCTTGATGTGGCGCCTGCCAACCAGGATTTGATAGGAATCGAGATAGAGTTTGTAAATCTTGAAGACAGGGAGAAAAAGCTCCGCGATCTGTTGAAGAACCTTGATACTGCGTACGACTACATCATCATCGATTGTCCGCCGTCTCTCGGATTCTTGACGGTGAATGCCCTTGTTGCTTCTGATTCCATAATTATTCCTCTGCAGTGTGAATACTTTGCTATGGAAGGCCTCGGATACTTACTCAATACGGTCAAGCTGGTTAAAGCAAGGCTGAATCCCTCCTTGTCCCTGGGAGGCATTCTGCTAACCATGTTTGATACAAGAAATTCATTATCCCACAGGGTCAGTGAGGATGTAAGAAGGCACTTGGGGGGGAAAGTTTTTGACACGGTAATTCCGCGGAATGTGAGGTTATCTGAAAGCCCCAGCCATGGTCTTCCCATCATTCTCTACGATATCAAATCCCGCGGCGCTGTTTCCTACATGGAACTCGCCCGAGAAATTCTGGTCAACGGGAGGATTTAGATGCAACCAAAGAGTTCTCTCGGCAAGGGGCTCGGGGCCTTATTTCCGGATCTGCTCGATGGCGTCAGCACAAGGCCATCTTACATCGTCTGCGGAATTGAAGAGCTTTCACCCAACCGGTTTCAGGCCCGCAAAGATTTCAACGACAGGGAGCAGAAACGTCTTGTCGCATCCATAAAGAAGAACGGTATTATTCAGCCCATTGTTGTGCGGAAATCCGAAAACGGTTATGAGATCATAGCGGGGGAGCGCAGATGGCGGGCCGCTCAGGAAGCTGGTCTCAAAGAAGTGCCCGTCATTATCAGAGAGGCTCCGGACGCGGCGGCGGCAGAGTTATCTCTCTTAGAAAACCTGCTGCGTGAAAATTTGAATCCTCTTGAAGAGGCTGAGGCATACCAGACTCTGATCAATAAGTTCAGCCTGTCGCAGGAGGAGCTCTCTTCCCGGGTGGGGAAGGACCGCTCAACTATCGCCAATACGATAAGGTTGCTGAAACTGCCCCGGGAAATAAGGTCAGCCCTTATCAGCAAGACCATTAGTCCCGGGCACGCGAGATCCATACTCATGCTCGATTCGCCGGGAGAACAGATTAAATTCCTCAATGTCATCGTCACAAAGGCCCTCAGCGTTCGGGAAACTGAGGGAATGATTCAAAAGCTAAAAAAAGGGCCTTCGGAAAAGCAGGCCAAAAAAAAGGACGAATTCCTTCGCGATCTTGAAAGAGCGCTGTCATCGAAATTGATGACAGAAATTCATATTCGCAAGAGTAAGAATAAAGGATCTATAGATATCAGATTTAAGACGGTAGAAGAACTGAATCGGCTCGTCGTATTACTGATGAATATCAACGACAGTAAACGTTTTTCTAGGTAAATTGAGTTATCAACATATGTTGATAACATTGTTTATAAGGTGATCTCTCTTGGACATGCTTTGGGAAAAAAGTCTTCAAATCATTAAAGAAAAGGTCAGTCCGCAAAACTTCGAGACATGGATTAGGCCCATTAAAATGTCTTCCCTGGAGGGAAACAATGTGACCTTGAATGTTCCCAATAAGTTTTTCAAAGACTGGCTTATAGAAAACTACCACTATGTCATCAAGGAGGCCGTCGTTAAAATAGCGGGAATCGATCTGAAAGTAGACCTTCAAATCGGCCAGGAAACCAAAAAAAGCCAAACCTCAGTTCGGCGGCATGGAGAACACCAGGAAAAGGCACGCTCTCAGAGTAAGCGTGTCCGCTCCGGGATCAATCAGTCTTTGAATCCTCACTACAGTTTTGAAAGATTTGTAGTAGGACCATGCAACCAATTCGCTCATGCAGCATCGGTATCTGTAGCGGAACAGCCTGCCAAGAATTACAATCCCTTATTTATCTATGGCGGCGTCGGTCTGGGAAAAACACATCTGCTTAATGCGATCGGGCTTCGCGCGCTTTCGCGCCATCCGGACATGAACGTTGTGTATGTCTCCGCAGAGGAGTTCATGAACGAATTGATTAACTCCATCAGGTATGACAGGATGCCGAAATTCAGGGAGAAATACAGAAATATTGACTGTCTTCTGATCGACGACATTCAGTTTGTTGCCGGGAAGGAAAAGACACAGGAAGAATTTTTTCATACGTTTAATACCCTCCACGATTCAGGCAAACAGATCGTCGTATCGAGCGATAAGTTCCCTAAAGACATACCGAACATGGAAAATAGGTTACGTTCACGTTTTGAGTGGGGCCTTATCGCCGATATTCATCCCCCGGAGATTGAGACAAAAATCGCTATCCTGGAAAAAAAGGCGCAGGAAAATAATATGGTTCTGCCAAGTAATGTGGCCCACTATGTAGCATCCCAGGTGGAATCAAACATCAGGGAACTTGAGGGTTATCTCATAAGGATTTCTGCTTTCTCCTCTATAACAGGAAAAGAAATAGATATAACCCTTACAAAAGAGGTCTTAAAAAAGATTCTCAAGAGGATTGAAAAGGAAGAGGTCACAATTGAGGAGATTATAAAAACCATAGCCGCTAAGTTAAACGTAAAGGTATCGGATATTAAATCGCAAAAGAAGAATAAGAATCTCGTATTTGCAAGACAGATTGCCATGTATCTTGCAAGAAAATTGACTGCTTTATCGTTTCCCGACATCGGAGAAAAGATAGGTGGACGGGATCATTCCACGGTTATTTATGCCAATAATAAAATCAAAAAGGGCTGTGATGAGGATAAGAATCTGAAAAAAACAGTCCAGGAAATTGAGGAGGCATTGCAACAAAGAAGTTAACAACTTTTGTTCTCACAGGCTATCAACAGTTGTTTTTGCTCTATGTTTGCAGGAAGACTTAGATAAAGATATCTATGAACAATCGTAACAGGGACTATTACTATGACTATTTAATTAATAATATAACTTAAGATATAGGGAGGGTATGGTAATGAAATTTAATATACAAAGGAACACTTTTCTGGAAGGCATCCAAAAGACGCTCAGTATCGTGGAGAAAAAAACAACCATGCCAATCCTAAATAATGTACTCATCAGGACAGAAAAAAATAAAATCACAATTATCGCGACAGACAGAGAAATTGGGTTGGTGGCGGATTACGATGCGGAAATCATAAACAAAGGAGATGTCACTGTTTCTGCAAGAAAGCTGTTTGAAATGATCAGAGAGATATCGGGAGACACTATTCAGTTTGAAGCAAATGAGAGCCATCGGGTAACAGTGACTTCTCAGAAAATAATCTATAAAATATCCGGTTTGCCGGCAGATGATTTCCCCAGTGTCGCCGATGACCGCAGCGAATTGAGTTTTTATAAGATTAAAGGGGAATTATTAGAGCGATTGATACAGAAGACATCTTTTGCCATGTCGGCCGATGAAATGAGAAAGAACTTAAATGGAGTGTTCTTTGAAACGATAGATGACGGCGGCAAGAATAAACTGCGCATGATCGCGACGGATGGTCATCGTCTGGCCATGGCAAATGTGGATACAGAGGGGATACCGTTTCTGAAGTTAGAAAAGGGCATTATAATTCCCAGAAAGGGGTTGGGTGAAATCCGAAGACTCATCGAAAATGCACCGGAAGAAATCTTCGTGGGGGTGCGTCAGGGAATGTGCGTTATCAGAACGGATAGCACCACGTTAAGGGTTAGCTTGGTAGACGCGGACTATCCGGACTATAAGCGGGTTATACCCACGGAGAAGGGAGTCCTGGTGCAATTCGATAAGGATGCGATCCTGCATGCCTTAAGAAGAATGAGCGTTATGTCAAGCGAAAGGTACAGTGGAGTTATTATTAAATTAGAGAATGGCAGGATGGTGTTGGAATCGGCAAATCCGGATGTGGGAGAGGCCAAAGACGAGATTGAAGTAGACTACCATGATAAGGAGTTTTCCGTAGGCTATAACGTCAAATATTTGATTGATGCAATAGAAGTGATCGATGTAAAAACGGTTATCTTTGAAATTGGGGCAGGCATGAAACCGGGCGTTATAAAGCCTGCTGAGAATGATGATTATCTGTGTATTGTAATGCCGTTGAAGATTCAATAAATGGCATTGCCGTATCAAGCAGTAATGAAGAGTAGTTAAGGCATTTTGGAAAAAGTGGAAGGAACAAGGAAATTATGGCAGAGCGGTACGAGGCAGACAGCATAAAAGTATTGGAAGGTCTTGAGGCCGTACGCAAGAGACCCGCCATGTACATAGGCAGTACCGGGAAGGACGGTCTGCACCATCTAGTATATGAAGTCGTTGATAACAGCGTCGATGAGGCAGCCGCGGGATTTTGCGATCATATCGATGTCCGCGTCCGGGCCGATAACAGCGTCATGGTAGATGACAACGGCCGCGGGATCCCCGTAGATATGCATAAGGAAGAGGGCATTCCGGCGGCGCAGGTCGTTCTCACTAAGCTTCACTCCGGTGCGAAATTCTCCAACGAAAGCTACAAGATTTCCGGCGGGCTTCATGGCGTCGGCGTTTCCGTCGTCAACGCCCTTTCATCAGACCTCGAGATGGAAGTGCGGAGGGAGGGCAAGGTTTATAGGCAGTCTTATTCGAGAGGCGAGCCCACGAGTGAGTTGGAAGTTGTGGGGAAAACGAGGGGCCGGGGAACGAAGATTACCTTCAAGCCGGATGATGAGATATTTGAGGACATTGAGTTTAGCTTCGATGTCCTTTCCAACCGTCTCCGCGAACTGGCCTTTCTGAACAAGGGACTCAAAATAACACTGACGGATGAAAGAGACGGCAAGAAGAGCGAGTTTTTTTACAAGGGCGGGATCGTCTCCTTCGTGGAGTATATTAATCGTAACAAGGGGGTCCTCCACAAGAAGCCGATATATTTTGTTGGCGAGAAGGAAGATTGTTATGTGGAGGTCGCCCTCCAATATAACGATACGTACGCAGAGGGCATCTTTTCCTATGTAAACAGCATCAATACTACCGAAGGCGGGACGCACTTAAGCGGCTTCAAGTCCGCCCTGACTCGGGTAATCAACAATTACGCGGCCAACAACAACCTTGTGAAAAACGGAAAAGATTCCATCCGGGGTGAAGACGTCCGGGAGGGGCTCTCCTGCGTTATCAGCATCAAGCTGAAGGAGCCCCAGTTTGAGGGGCAGACCAAAACGAAGCTGGGAAACAGCGAGGTGAAGGGACTCGTCGAGGGTGTTGTCTACGACAAGCTGGGGAGCTATCTGGAAGAGAATCCCCCCGTCGCAAAACAGATATTAGGCAAGGCGCTTGATGCCGCGAGGGCCAGGGACGCAGCGCGGCGCGCCAAGGAACTCACACGGCGAAAGAGCGCACTGGAAGTGGGAGCCCTGCCCGGAAAACTTGCGGACTGCCAGGAGCGCGATCCCGCGCGCAGCGAGGTCTACCTTGTGGAAGGAGACAGCGCCGGCGGCTCGGCCAAACAAGGGAGGGATCGCAGGAACCAGGCCATTCTCCCTCTCCGCGGCAAGGTCCTCAACGTGGAGAAGGCCCGCTTCGACAAGATGCTGCAAAACGAGGAAATCAAGGTCATGGTAACGGCCCTGGGGACGGGCATCGGCACAGATGACTTCGACGTCAGCAAGCTTCGGTACCACAAAGTTATCATCATGACGGATGCCGACGTGGACGGCCTCCACATCCGGACGCTCCTCCTTACATTCTTTTTCCGGCAGATGCGTGAGTTGATTGAGCGGGGCTACCTCTATATCGCCCAGCCGCCCCTCTTCAAGGTAATGGACCGCAAGAAAGAGCTCTACATCAGCAACGAAGAGGAGATGAAAGAGTACATCCTCGATAACGGGGTAAGCAAACTTTCCCTCCTTGCAGGTAACGGAAACAGCATCACGGGCAACCGCCTGCTCAATCTTATCAAGAAGGTAATGAGGATCGAAACCGTCCTCGACCGCTTTGAGAAAGAAGACAAGAACAAGACAGTCATGCGCATATTAGCCGCTGATCCAGCCTTCTCGCCGAATGACTTCAAGAGTGAAAAGTCCCTTCTTAAGGTTGCGAAGCGCACCCAAATGGCCGTCGGGGACAGACTCGAGGGCTACAAAGCTGAATCTGATCCGGAGTACGACGGCTGTAAGCTCATTCTCGATTACCGGATGAAAGGACAGATATTCACTACTGTCTTGGACAGGGACATATTCAAGTCACCAAGATTCATCGAAATCAAGGATCTTCTCAATCAGGTGAGCGCCCTGGGCGAAGCACCTTACACGGTGGTTACGGACGATGAGGAAAAAGGGAAGAAGGAGCTCGCAAGCATGACGGCCCTCGTGGAATACGTGACGGCCATGGGGCAGAAAGGGCTTTCAATCCAGCGCTACAAAGGCCTCGGCGAGATGAACCCCGAGCAGCTGTGGGAAACCACCATGAATCCGGATAAGAGAACCCTCCTGCAGGTCAAGCTGGAAGACTATGTCACCGCCGACGAGATATTCACCACTCTCATGGGAGACCATGTGGAACCCCGCAAGGAATTCATCTACAAGAACGCGCTCTACGCGTCGAACCTGGATGTGTAAGGGCGACTCTTGTAAGGGAATAGAGCAGTGCTCTAAGAATTCAATTAATAGATAGATTGAGTGTGCGCCAGCGATGAGTTATGAAAGAAAAATGCTTGAGCAATTTGCTATGCCAACCCGTCAGCAAGTTGAGCAAGTTTTACTTCGGGCATTGCTGAAACATGGTGGAGTCATCAAGGAATTTGGTTTTGGACAAGAAATCGTCGATGAAATAGCGAATGACTTTGGACTAGATGAGCGGCAACGTACTGCCTCTTTGCAGACAGTATATCGGAAAGAAAATCGTGTTAAGAAATCCCTCCTCTGGCACAGATTGCTTTTTCGAGCAGCGGACTCTTTGGCAAAAGAAAAATTAGTTTCACGGCCAACGCAGACCCTTCAACTCACAAAGAAAAGAGAATGGATGCTAACGGAGAAAGGCTTCGATGAAGCGCTAAATATTTCAAGCATACCTACTGCGAGAAAAGACTTCCTGCCAACTAAATCGTATGAAGTCCAGAAGATCGTCAAGAAGATTAGTGAGTCTCCCAGGCCTGAAAACTACAATCCGTTTGATAAGGGAAAGAGAGTTGTGAAGGTAACGAGAGAATCCGGCCTACGAACGAGAGGGTTCCGGCAGGCAGTTATTGAAGCATATGGCTGCAAATGTGCTGTTTGCGGTATGAAAATTAATTCACCTGATTTTTTATCGTGGGAAGTGGAAGCTGCCCATATTGTTCCTAATAGCTATATGGGTCGAGATGATATTTGGAATGGACTAGCGTTGTGTCACTTGCATCACTGGGCTTTCGACGTTGGTTGGTTCACATTACTAGATCAATACGCGATTCAAGTCTCATCACAAGTTAATTCATTACCATCAGATTTCGGAAGACTTGGGAATTACGAATTCATCCGGTCATTATCGAGAAAAAGCATGAAAATACTTTTGCCGAACAGAAGCGAATTGTATCCGCACCACAATGCAATTCGATGGCATCGTCAAAACATTTTCCACAAATAAGAAGGTAAGGCGTACATATCTGCCATGAGAAGAAATAAAACAATCTATTCTATCAACATTGAAGATGTTCAGAGTGTTGCTGAGCAAGAACTTGGTCGGGAGTTGACGACTCATGAACTGAAAATCGTTGCAGACAAAATCGGTGATCAGTTTGAATGGTACGAATCAATAGCCTCCGTTTTAAGTCAATATCTAACAAAGCCTGAATCTGATCGTGAATCGGACTAATCCTGCCGCCTTGTCTCCGCGCCAGAATAAAGAAAATGTCTCAAAAATCGCCCTCCAAACCCCACCGTTTAGTTGTCAAAAAAGATAAAAAATAAGGCGACATTAAAAGCAAAAGATGCTATAATTTCATCCAAAATGTCTGATGTGTTAGTATTTGAAATTGCAGGTGTTTTTGTAGATCAAACCACCTGGTGAGGACTTGAATATTATGGAGCAGCTTTTCCAGAAGAATATCCCCATCAATATCGAAGATGAAATGAAAAAATCCTATATGGATTACGCGATGAGTGTAATCATCGGCCGCGCCATTCCGGACGTGCGGGACGGCATGAAACCGGTCCACCGCAGGGTTCTCTTCGCCATGTCGGAAATGGGGAACGTCTGGAACAAGGCATATAAGAAATCCGCAAGGATCGTCGGGGATATCATCGGTAAGTATCACCCCCACGGCGATACCGCCGCGTATGACACCCTGGTCCGTATGGCCCAGGACTTCTCCATGCGCTATCCCCTGATTGACGGTCAAGGGAATTTTGGCAGCGTCGACGGGGATCCACCTGCGGCGATGCGTTACACTGAGATTCGCATGGCGAGGCTTGCTGAGGAGATGCTTGCTGACCTCGAAAAAGAAACAGTAGATTTTGTTCCGAACTATGACGCCACCATGCAGGAGCCTACTGTCCTGCCTGCGCGTATGCCTGCCCTTCTGCTCAACGGCACTTCCGGAATCGCTGTGGGCGTGGCGACAAATATCCCGCCCCATAACTTGAGCGAGCTTATCGACGGAACAATAGGCCTGATCCGCGATCCGGAGATCACGATTCACGAACTGATGGTTCATATCAAAGGCCCTGATTTCCCGACGGCCGGTTTCATCAACGGCAGGGAAGGGATCGTCTCCGCGTACACTACAGGCAGGGGCTCCATACGTATGAGGGCCAGGGCAAACATCGAGAGAAACGCGAGGAACGACCGTGAAAGCATTGTCGTCACGGAGCTCCCTTACCTAGTGAATAAGGCCAATCTCATCGAGAAGATTTCCGAGCTCGTGAAAGAGAAAAAGATAGAAGGCATCTCCGATCTTAGGGACGAATCGGACCGGGAGGGAATACGGATCGTTATAGACTTGAAAAAGGACGAGCCCTCCGGCGTGATCCTCAACCAGCTATACAAGCATACTCAGATGGGGACGACTTTCGGGGTTATCATGCTGGCAATCGACCGCAACCAGCCGCGGGTCCTCAATCTTAAAGAGGTTCTCCAGAAATTTGTGGACTTCCGCAAAGAGGTCATTACACGCAGGACGATATTTGATCTCAGGAAAGCGAAGGAACGGGCCCATATCCTGGAAGGACTCATCATTGCCCTGAATAATATAGACGCCGTAGTTCAGCTCATCAAGAAATCCAAGAGTCCCCAGGAAGCCGCGCAGGCCCTGACGGAAAAGTTCGGCCTTTCGGAGATCCAGGCGCGGGCTATTCTCGATATGCGCCTGCAGAGACTCACAGGTCTCGAGCGGGCCAAGATCGATGATGAGTACGCAGAACTGACACGGCTGATTGCACAATTGCAGGGGATTCTGGATGACCCGAAGAAGGTGCTCGATATTATTGTGGCGGAACTGGAGGAGATCAAGAAAAAGTACGGAGATGAGAGGCGCACGGAAATCGTGGAAAACGTGGAAGACATTGATATCGAGGACATGATTGTGGAAGAAGACATGGTGGTGACCGTGTCTCACTCCGGCTATATTAAGAGGAATGCCGTAAGCCTGTACAGAAGCCAGCGCCGGGGCGGCAAAGGGAAGGTAGGCATGGGGACCAAGGAGGAGGATTTTGTCGAGAAGATATTCATCGCCTCTACCCATCACTATATACTGATCTTTACGAGTGTGGGAAGGGTCTACTGGCTGAAGGTTTACCAGATTCCCCAGGCCGGGCGGGCATCGAAAGGAAAGGCCATCGTCAACTTGGTCAATCTGGTGCCTGAAGAACGGGTAGCGGCGCTTCTCCCTGTCCGGGAGTTCGTAGAGGGTAAGTATGTGATTATGGTGACCAGGAAGGGCATAACAAAAAAGACCGCGCTGGCAGCCTATTCGAACCCACGGTCCGGTGGAATCATCGCCATTTCCATTGATGAGGGAGACGAACTTATTGCGGTTCAGCTGACCCATGGAGACCAGGATGTCTTCTTGGGGACGCGTAAAGGCCAGTCCATTCGTTTCCATGAAGACGACGTCAGGGATACAGGGAGAACGGCCAGGGGCGTTATCGGTATTCGCATGGATGACGATGATGCCGTAGTCGGGATGGAGATCCCATCGGAAGGCAATTCGATTATAACTGTTTCTGAAAACGGTTACGGCAAGCGAACTGATGTGGAAGAATATCGGCGGCAAAGCCGCGGTGGACAGGGGGTCATCAACCTAAAAACGGTTTCCAAGGTGGGAGATGTCTCCGGGGTCCTCCAGGTTACGGGCGATGAAGACATAATGCTGATAAGCAACGCCGGAAAGATCATACGTCTGAAGGTCGCGGAAGTTCCTCTTCTTCACAGAAGCACTCAAGGAGTAAGACTGATCGAGATCGATCCCGATGAGAAGCTTGTTGGCGTGGCCCGGGCTGAGAGGGAAGCAGAGGAAAAGGGCAACGGCCTGCCGCTGGATGATGCAGAGGAAGAAGCCGTAAGCGCGCTTGAATCTGATGCGGGCGATGAAGAAGATGCGTGACGTAAGGTTTACTTGCCATTGCGAGCGAAAGAAGTGATCACGGCAATCTCCGCTTAGAGCCAGGTGTAAGCTTATTACGTAAACGGCGATTACTGAAATGCACAGATACAAGCTGTTTGATCATACGGCGGACTTGGGGGTGGAGGTATACGGCAAGACGGCAAATGAGTTGTTTGCCAACGCGGCCTTCGCTGTTTTTGATATTCTCACTGACCTCTCGCACGTAAGTCCAACCGTTGAAAAAAATATTGTTGTGGACGGCGACGGCTGGGAAGACCTCCTGGTGAACTATCTGCGGGAAATTCTCTTTCTGTACAACGGCGAGGGGCTTCTTCTCAAAGAGTTCTCCATACTCAATATCGACCAGCGACATTTAGAAGGGAAGGTCGCAGGCGAGCCTTTTGACCCTGCAAAGCACAGGATGAACACAGAAATCAAGGCAGTCACATATCATCAGGCGGCAGTCAAAAGAACCGCGAAAGAGTGGCAGGGAAGGGTGATTTTTGATGTCTGAACTCAAGAAGATCGATGATTGCCGCTGGATGATTCCGCAAACGGGCAACATGAGGGTCCCGGGGATCATTTATTCGAGTGAGCGTCTCATCAGGGAAATGGGTTCGGACGAGAGCCCGAAACAGGTGGCCAATGTCGCACATCTGCCCGGAATCGTAAAATATTCACTGGCCATGCCTGATATGCACTGGGGTTACGGCTTCCCCATAGGCGGTGTCGCGGCTTTCGGTCTTCAAGACGGTGTCATCTCTCCGGGCGGTGTGGGCTACGACATCAACTGCGGGTGCAGGCTGGTGACGACCCGCCTGGCGCATGAAGATATCAGGGATCGGTTGAAGGACCTGATAAGCGCTCTGTATCATCATATCCCTACAGGGGTCGGTTCAAAGAGCGACCTCAAGCTCTCCGCCAATGAAGAAAGGAAGGTTCTTATGGAAGGGGCCAAATGGGCGGTGGAGCGGGGGTATGGCACACATGAGGATCTGGAAGCTACAGAAGACGGAGGGAAAATAGCGGACGCCGATCCCGAAATGGTAAGCGCAAGGGCTATCGAGCGTGGAAGGGAGCAATTGGGCACACTCGGGTCGGGCAACCATTTT
>Ga0209777_10001562_pt1 | contig 32521 bp, 30 predicted proteins | sample FrelakmetHBP12HB_FD_187147 | JGI IMG/M metagenome (GOLD analysis project Ga0209777, IMG submission 187147) | Freshwater lake sediment microbial communities from the University of Notre Dame, USA, for methane emissions studies -HBP12 HB (SPAdes)... | ecosystem: Environmental > Aquatic >... | reverse complement strand
GCGCAGAGGTCCGAAGCCCAGTTGTCCTGCGAGGCGTCATCGAGTCTCGCGTTAACGGAGACCGACCTTAGAATCGAGCCGGGGGGCAGGGTTCCCTTCGCGATCCAGGGTAATAAACCGTCCGTGCTATTGGTAATGGTAGTGCCGCTATCCTGGGGCCCGAGAGTGAAGGTGTTGGTAAGGACCGCCGCTGGCGCCGGCAGACACGCCCAAGCCAGCACCATGGCCGACAGCACGGCGAATGTGCGACTGATGCGCTTGGCAATACCCGACATTGACGACAACCGACCGGTCCGCATTATCATGTTTTATCCCTCAGGCTGCTCGAATTTCTTTCCAGCACACAACCGGAACTTCCGCCCCATTGAACCCCCAGTAGCATTTCCTATGCCTACCGTAAAAAACATGATGAAGAAACGACAGTTCTTATTATGGCGTCTTGGCGATGCACCGGAGCGATGGCCACCTGCCGGTTTACCCGGGAGCCCGGCACGCGCATTGAGTCTGAAAAGAGCAGATAAACTACGAAACACGCGAAAGGGCTTCCTGCAAACTAATGGGTTCGTGGCCATGCTCATGAACCTGGCGCAGCGCGGCTACGAGGTCAAAGCGGACTTGCCGAGGTCTGGAACCAAAGCAAGCGATACCGATTCCGATGCTGCTTTGCTCAGTGAGCGAAGGCTGCCTTCGCTGCGAAGCACGAGCACCGATTCCAACACCGAGGAGCACCGGACCCCGTGGCGGAGGTTACGGGCTGGACGACTTCGCCGGCTGGTTGCCAGCGGTGTCCTTATTCTTATCCTTATCTTTATCCTTGTCCTTATCTTTATCCTTCTGCTTCTGCTCGTCGGCGATTTTCTGGCGGCGCTCAAGTTCCGCGGCCGCCTGCTCCTTCAGCATCTGCTGATGGATCAGCTTACCGGTGGAGGGGATGCCTTCCATTCCCTTGATGCCCTCCGCCTTGACGACGCTGACGGAGACGAAAATGATGACCTCGTCCTGCACCTTTTCCGTATGCGTGTGGCTGAAGAGGTATTTGCCGATGATCGGGATGTCGCCCAGGAACGGAATCTTATTGACCTGGATCGAGTCGGTATCGGACGTCAGACCGCCGATGGCCACCGTGCGGTCGTTTTCAATGTTGAACTCGGAATCCACGGTGCGGGTGCTGAGAATCGGGATGGCGTTGCCGTCAATCAGCGTGCTGCCGATGACGCGGCTGAGTTTGGGCTGGATTTTCAGCGTGATGTTGTTGCGGGCGTTGACGGTGGGCACGACGAGGAGCTCCACGCCGGTCTTGATGGTGTCAATTTCCGACTGGGTGCTGGCGCCGCCCGTGCCCTGCTGGGACGTGCTCTTTTTCGCGTAGGGATGGTCTTCGCCCACGTGGATGGTGGCGGACTGGCCGCTGGCGACGAGCAGCCGCGGGTTGGAAATGATCGTGGCGCCGCTGTTCTGCTTGAGCGCGCTGAGGGTGGCGGAAAAGTCGCTCGCCGAGAGCACGGCGGACAGCATCTCGGTCCCGGTCACGGCGGTGTTATCCATGACGCCGAGGGTGTTCAGCTTGGCCTGCTGGATGGTGTCCTGGACCATCCGCCCCCCGACGCCGCTGTTCAACACAGTGCCGGGGGAGATCACCGGGGCCTGCTGGCCCGACGACCCGGAGGAGCCGCCGGATTGTTGCGAACTGAAGGTCGGCGACCCAACCAGGTTCAGCGGGCCGGTCTGGCTGGCGCTGGGCTGCTGATTGATATCGTAGAACTGGTTGACGCCGTCGGCATGCACCCGCTGGTCCGTCTGCGCCTGCGAAGCCGTCTTGGACGTCTGGGTGTTTTTCGAGTGCGTAAAACCGGCGACCATGCCGGTCGCGCTGAGCGTGACGCCTTGCAACGACTGCCAGTTGATGCCGAGGTCCTTGATGGCCTGATCGTTGAGTTCCACGAATTTGGCCTCGATGAAGACCTGTTCCCGCGGAATATCCACCAAGGCGACCACTTTGCGGATTTCGTTGATGTTGGCCGGCAGCCCCTTGATCATCAGGGCGTTGGCGGCCGGCACGGCCACCACGCTGGTGTTGGTGCCGATCAGCATTTTTTCCAGCGACGGCACGAGGGCGGTGGGCGTGACGTATTTGAGGAAGATGGTTTCCACCGTCAGCGGTTCGGCGGCGACTTCCGATTTCGAGGCGATGGTGTAGATGCCCGGGCTTTTCAGGATCAGCACTTTGCCGGCGGAATCGAGGATCGCCCGCAGCGCCGGTTCCCATTCAACATTCTGCAAGCTGACGGTCACCAACTCGTGGCCGTTGGTGCCCACCACAATGTTGGCGCCGGAGATGCGCGCGAACATGCGGATGACTTCAGACAGCGCCACCTTCTCCAGCGAGACGCTGATCAGGTTCCGGCCGGCATCGCTGGTGGCGCCCCGCAGATTGACCTCCGCGACGCTCACCACAATGGCGTTGGTGGTCGGCGGAACGGCCGGCTCGATGGTCGTTTTGGTCACGGGGACAGCGGGCGCCACGTCCGGCAGCACCGGCGGGACGACGATCTCAGGCGTGGCGGGGCCGGGGGTCCCCGCGGGCGGGTTCTCCTGGCCGCGGGCGCCCGGGGCAAAAACCACGGCGAACAGCAGCAGCCCGATGATGTAGTTTTTCATAATGCTCCTTGATTGCATGCGGCCTTCCTGTTCAGGCTTGTCACGGTTGATAAATGGGCACGGTGTAGGTGGTGATGCCGGTGCCGTCCATCACCGTCAGGCTGTTGCCGCCGGGCAGGTTGCGCGTGTACACCACGCTGGTGCCCGTGGACACGCTCAGCGATCCGTTGCCGTTGAGCAACGTCCAGGTGTACGGCGGCAGGCCGCCGCTGGCGATGAACGTCGCCGTGGCGCCGTTGGTGGTCAGCGTGCCGCTGGCGGGCGTGATGCCCAGGGCGGACGACAAGACGGTGACCTCGGCCAGGGCCGCGTGGCCGTTGGAGTCGTACACAATCACCGTGTTGGGTCCAATGACCGTGGCGGTATATTGCCCCTGTTCGCCCTTCTCGCCCAGGTTCTCCATGGACCCGTTGTCATTGGCCGCGCCCCAGGTCCACGGCTTCTCGCCGCCATGCACCGTAAACACCAGGACGTCCCCGATGTTGGCAATGTTCCCCGACGTCGGCGTGACCGTCACATCGCTCGGCGCGCCGGGGAGGCGCGGGTCGGACACGACGGGATTGGCGGCGAAGTAATCGTTCACACCCTGCGTGTCGACGCCGCCACCGCCGTCGCAACCGGTCAGCGCCCCGGTGAGCAAGGCGCCCAATGCGAGCACGAGCATCGTCCAGGCTTCTCGGATTTTTTTCATGGTTTCTCCTCTTGGGTTTCAAGGCAAAAGTTCGATGGTCACGTCGCGGTCCGCAATGCGGCGGACTACAAACCGCCACGTCGCGCCCTGGGTCTGGATGTGGATGATGTCGCCCACCCCCGTCATCCGGCCGTTGATCAGCACATAGGATTGCGCGCCCCGCCGGACAAAGCCCTGCACCTGGATGAGCGACCGGGCCAGCGCCTGCGCATCCACCGCCGGCACGTGCGCGCGGTGCGCATCATTCGTCGCGGCCGACAGGATGGCCGCGGTGTTGGTTGGTCCGGGCGTAAAACCCACCGGCCAGAACGGGTCGCGCAGCGCGTGCTCCCCTTCCGGCACCGCGGGGGGGACCGGCGCCGTGGCACTCGCGGCGGAAACCGGCGCCGGCGGAGCGGAGACGCCCGCCAACGGCGGCGGCGGCGGAATGGGCAGCGGGCCAGCGCCCGCCGCCGGCGCGCCTGCCCCGGGGACCGCCCACGCGCCGCCGAGCAGCGCACCCATCAACACCCACCCGGCAGGTTTCACGCGGCCTTCCTCCTGTCGCCCGGCTTGCCGCCGGACGGCGCCGGGACAGCCTTGTTGGGCGCGGCCGGCGCGGCGGGCGGCAGGGGCGACCGCAACCAACTGGGCCATTCCACGGCCAGATTGACATGATGTTTCACAGGGTCTTGTTCCCGCCCCTCGAGGGTCACGCCGGTGGCGCAAGCCAGGGGATTATCCTGCTCCAGGGCCTGCAGAAAACCCTGCAGCTCCGCGTAACTGCACTGCAGCGCAACCTGCGCGCTGAAGGAGACAAAGGCCCGGCGACCTTTTTGCGCGGGATCGGACGAGCCGCCCCACACGGCGCTGTTGCCGGACAGGGACTCAATGTTCACTCCGACCGCGCGCGCGACGGCGTACAGCCGCTCGGTGGCCCAGGCCAGCGAGTTGCCATAGGGCGGAATGTATTCCCGGGTGGCGTGGTCAATGCGATCCTTCAGCTCCGCGGTTTCCCTGACGAAGCGGTGTTCCTTCTTAAGCACGCTGTCGGCCTTGGCAATATCGGCGCGCAGTCGGACAAGCTGCTCCCGCGCCGCATCGGCGTTGGCCAACACCGGTTTGAGAACAAATAGATATAGCGCCACCAGCACCGTAATGCCGATCACGCCGGCCAGCACCGCCATCTGCTTTTGTTCCTTGGTCAGTTCCGCCCAGTTCATTCGATTTTCCTCGGGAACAGAACGCACTCGATCGAAAACAGCCGCTCGTCCGGCCGATCCTTTACATCCATGGCCTGCCGCAGCCCCTGGAGCCGCACGGATTCAAAGAGTGCCGCCAGCGCGGGCGCCGTGCGCAGATCGTTGCCCAGATCCACCACTTCCTGGTAGGCCTGCTCGCCCGAGGCCCGGCCATCAATCATGATCCGGTACCGCCGCGCCGGCGTGCCCGGCACCACCGGCGCCGCCGCTGGCGCCGCCGCCGGCGCCAGTTCCTCCGCGTCGCCCTTGGCGCCCGCCGGCCGGGCCTCCGTTTTCCTGGCGGGCGACGGCGGCGGCATGATCACTTCGATCTGGCTGGACACGCTCAGACGGATAAACTGGATGGACCGCAGGGCGACCAGGCGTTGGATTTCGGCCAGCACCGCGCTCAGCGCCAGCCGGGAATTTTGCCAACCCTTCAACTCATCCGCGAGCGCTTGCTGCCGGTCGTGCGCCTCCTGCAGCGCCAGGCATTTCAGATACCGCGGCTCGGTTTCCGTCCACGTTTTTTTCGCGGTTTTCAGCTCCTGGCCCCGGCTGTAATACCGCAGCACGCCCCACCCCAGCAGCAGCACCACCGCCAGCGCCGCCGCGCTCGCGGACAATGTGAACACGAACCGGTAGCTCACGATGCCCTGGTGACGCAGCTCGGCTTCTTGCAGCAGATTGACGCGCACGTTCATGATGCGTCCAACGCCCCCAACGCCGCGCCCACGGCGGCGGCGAACCGCGCTTCCTGTCCTTTCAACGCCGCCGGCCACGCGCCCGGCGCCAGCTTCAGATCCTCGCAGGGATTCCAAGGCTGGACCTCCAGCCCGATCGCGGCTTTCAGCTCGTTGTGCCAATGCCAGACCATGCTCATGCCGCCCGAGAGGTAGACGCGGGTGATGCGGCAGTTCTCCTGCCGCTCCACGAAATCCCGCGAGATGCTCACCTGCCGCAGGAAGGGAGCCGCCAGCTCATGCACCGACTGCGAGATGTCGATCGTCGCCCCTTTCTCCAGCGCGCCGAGGGCGGTTGCGCGGTCCAGGGACCACTGGGCCTGCAGGTGCTCCACAAGCGTTTCCCCGCCGAGCTCCAACGTGCGCACCAGCACCGGCTCGCCCCGGTTGAGGAAGGCCACAAACGTCGTCCGCGCGCCGGAATCAATGAAGCAGACCGCCTCCTCGGCCGCCTGCCGGCCGGGGCCGTGAAAGAAGGCGGTCAGCGCGGCCAGCCCGGAAAACTCCAGGGACAGGGGCGCCGGCGGGCCGGCCGGCAGCAGGGCCAGCACCTGCTGGATCTCGGCTTCCGGAACGGCCACGGTCAGTATTCTGGCATCGTGCTTGGCGCCGCCGGTTTTGATCGGCAAGTAGGCCAGCCGCTGGCTGTCTTCCAGCTTGACGATATCCTGGATTTTCTCAGCCAGGTTCTGATCCTGCTCCGAATAGCCCGGCAGGGTGATCAAGCGCACCATGTTTTTTTCGGACGACAGCGTGAGCGCGGCGTAGTTGGTGAACATTTTCCGCGGCAGATCCAGCCGGCCCGGCGCCGCCGCCTCCGCCGCGATTTTGACCGCCGGCAACAGATCGGCTGCCAGGAGCGTCAGGCCGTCCTTGTCCTTCCGCAGGCGCACGGCCTTGAGGCCCATGGCCCCCAGATCCAGGGCCACCACTTCGGCAGGCACCCGGCGCGCGGCCGTCCGATTCTTACGAAACAGGGTCATAACGCATGCTCGTCCGCAATCACGACTTGAATTATTTCACGATCCATCAACATTGTCCACTCCAAAATTCACCCGCGCGCCGGCGCTAACTCGCAGGGTTCACGAACTCGCATACATGAACCGCACGGGCTGATTCATGGCGAGATTCATGTGCAAGAGCGCGTCAAATTCCGCAATGCGCCACGGTTCCTGGAGCCCGGGATGCACCACCACCAGGCTGTTGGGCCGCCGGGCAAATTGAATAAACTGGCATAGGAACAGGCGGTATTCCGGCCAGCGCCCGGGATCGCTGAGGCCGCCAAAGCCGGAATTGGTCGGAATATTCAGCGCCTTCAGACGCCGGCGCAAAGCCCGCCCGAAAAGACCAAGCCACCAGCAGGCGAGCGGCGCCACGCTGCGCAGGAGGATGACCGGCAGCGGCTCATAGGCATGGCGTATATACAGCCGTTGGCTCTGCCGCACATGGGCGGCCAATTCCAGCAGGCCCTCGCGGATACGCGGGAACTGATGAACATGCAGATGACTGGCAAGGAAATCCGGCGGCCGGCCGCAGTGCGTGACAAAGCTCTGGTATTGCGCGGCGAGCTGATTCCGCACCTCAGGCACGCTCACCCGCTGGCGCAGACAGCGCTCCAGTAATTTGCCCGGGGGCAGAAAACAGCCCTGTGCGCAGAGGGAGTCGGAGGGCGAGACGCTATCCGGCCGGGCGGGCGCCGTCAATACGAATTGCAGGCCCAGATCCAACGTCGGCTGCTGGCGCAGTTGGTTCAAGGCCGCCGTGGAGCCGTTCAACAACGCCGCCTGGATGGCGACCGCCGAGATCTTGCGCTGCTCCGCCAGCGTGACGATGCACTGGTCAACATCCGCTGCGCTTCCGAAATCATCCGCACACAGGATCATATCGTCACTTTCCGGGCAGCCTCTTCGCCAACGCCCAAGCTCACACGTCGCGCGACCTCGTAAGACCCGGCCCACCAGCCGCGACGCCTGGCCCGCTCGCCGCGGCACCCAAGCAAGGTCCACTTTCTCAAAAAGTCTGTCATGTTTGATCCTTACCTTCCACGGGCTGAACCCCCAAGGCAGGAGGGCACGCGCCCCCCGCACGGCCGACTCGTCAAACAGCGCCGGCTCGGCCACGCCCGCCACCAGCAACTGAGTTAAGCAAGATATGGGCCAACCTCGGCGGCGCTCAACGGCGCGAGGTCGCACCGGACCAAGAGGCGCTGCCGCAACGGCCGCAACTCCGGCATCGCCAGCCACGGCTTCAACTCCGGCTGACCCGCCAGCACGACCTGCAGCCGCTTGTGCCGGTCGGTTTCCAGGTTCATCAATGGCCGGCACCGCACGGTCGAGCGTTGTCAAAAATGATAATGCCAGTCAATAAAGTCGAATGACCGCAATAATCGCCGGGATAGGTCATCGGGTGTAATATGTATTTTTTAGCTGTGAAACATTCCGCTGGCGTGATTTTGTCGGAACCTGAAAGCCGCGCGGGTTTCCTTGAGGAAATGAAGGTGCGCTTATGGCATAGGAATTGCTGATTATATGGTTCGTGTTGCAAGCTGTTTTGTATCCAGCGAAGAGGTTCGTATTCATGTTGCGAGTTGACAGGCCAACGGACCACTACGCGCTGAACAGTCGTAGTGGTGTTACGCTGCCGGAAACCATGGTAGCTGCAACGCTTTCCGTTATTTTATTTTTTATCCTTTTCGAAGGGATTTCCTTTAGCCGTCAACTGATCGCCAACGCGCGCTATCATAATGAGGCGGAGGCTTTGGCCATGGATCAGGCGTTGGTGACATTCAACGCCCCCTATACCAATCTCACCAGCCAATCCGGGGTGGCCACCACCACGGTACCCACCAACTCCATGCTCTACCCGCTGGGCGGCACCATCCGCACGGGGGTGGTGAATTACACCAATTATTGCCAGGTGCAAGTGCGGGTGGATTGGAAGTTCCTGAAGTGGGGGTGGACGAACAACCCCTCGGAAAGCCTCTGGATCAACCGGCGCTATACCTTGCGGGGTGGGCTATGAAGCGCACACGGCCAGGCGGGTTTACGCTGACCGAAGTGCTGACCGCTTTGTCGGTGAGCGTGCTGGTGCTCGCCGGCGCGGCGATTGCATTCGTGCAGGTAACAAAGGGATGGCGTTCGGCCACGCTCGATACGCAATTACTGGTGGAAAGCCGGCTGATGCGTGAGCGTATGGTGCGCGGCCTGGGCGCGGGCGGCACCTTCGGTCTCCGGGAAGCCGGCCTCAGCTCGGTGACGATCACCACCTTGAACTCGACTCACCAACGCGTGAGTTTTCTCGATGGCACCACCAGTTGCTTCATCACGGAAACCAATTTTAACGGCACCACCTGGGATGTGACCGGCGGCGCAGGCGGGCCACAACAGGAGCTGATGCCCAATGCCCCCTATAATACGTACGCCGACCAGCTCCTCATTTCCACGGGAACCGATCGAACGTTGAGCATCAACATGCGCCTGGGGGCGATCGACGAAGGGCTCACGAACTTCTATCCGCAAATCATCAAGGTACGGCTGATTAATCCATGAAAACTCTGCTGCCAGTCAAACAAGCGCGGCGGGACGGCGTGACGTTGGCCACCGTTTTGGTCGGGATGGCCGTGGCCCTCATCATGCTGGTCTCCTTCCTGACGTTGGGTTCCAACAGCACCCAAATGATCCGACGCTGGCGGACGGGGGACCAGTTGATGTTGACCGCGCAATCGGCCATCGAGGATGCCAAGGTCAATATCTACTCCAATTTTATCAATTACTCCTCCACGACCCTCAATAACATGCTGGCTTTCAACTGGTTCACTACGTGGAACAGCAGTTCGCTGGGGCAAACCTATGTTTATCAGGCACCGCAAGGTGCCGCCTATTCCAACGCCACGATCACCATCACCATCACCGCCGTGACCAACTCCGGTTTTCTCACGCGCGACGTAGTGCTGCAATGCCGGGCCACCAGCACAAGCTGGAGCGGCCTGGTGCGCGGCGTGCAGGAGACCGTCCGTTATCAAATGGTCCGCTCCCCCATTTTCAATCACGCCTACTTTATTAACAATTTCGGCTGGCTCTATGGCAGTGGCATCACGGTAGAGGGTGACGTCCGCGCCAATGGCAACGTGGCTTTTCAAAGCGGCCCCAAGATTAACGGCGACGCGTACGCGGCTACGAATGGCGTTTTGGGCGCCGCTGGCACCATTACCGGAACATGGAACCATGACAGCTTGAGCAGCTATCAAAGCAATTCCTCGCTGACCAATGCCCGTCCCGCTACTCCGGTCACCGCGGGCGGCCCGGCTTGGGACTACGGCTATGATGCGATCTGCACCGGCCTGCAATATCAAGCCGTATTGACCATGCCGTACCTCGGCGATCTGGATGATTACAAGACCTTGGCCACCAATTTTAACGGCTCCATCAAGCAGGGGACTAATGTGTTGGTGAACAAGGTTTATACCGGAGTAGGACCTTCTGGCGTGGCTGGCGCGGCCGATCAGGGCTGCTTGATGCTTAGCGGCACAGCCACCAATCCCATCGTTGTCAGCGGCCCGGTGGTGGTAACCGGCGACCTGATTATCAAAGGAACCATCAAAGGCCAAGGGATGATCTATGCCGGCCGCAATGTGCATATTGTCAGCAATCTTACCTATAACACCCCACCCGTCTGGCCCAAACCGGACAACAATCCGAGCCAAACCGCAATTGATACCGGCAACGCGGATATGGTCGGCCTAGCCGCCAAGGGCAACATCATTTTGGGTAATTACACGCAGAGTAGTTGGCTAAGCGCCGTCTCGTCGTATATGAAACCTACCTTCACGAAACCTTATACCACGGACCCCAGCGATGCCACCAACGGGTATGGAAATGCCGGTAATAATTACACCTTCGCCGGTGATTATACGGCCTATGACGGCGGCTATGAATTGACGCCGAAGGGCGGCACTACCCAGCGGCATTATTATGAATCCAGCGTCGCCACCAATACGGTTAACCTGTTTGCAGGCACTAACGCCCTAACCCGCGTGGACAGCATTCTTTATTGCAACCATCTGCTGGGCGGGCAGGTGGGTGCGATCACCTTCAATGGCTGCCTTATTTCACGCGACGAGGCCATCATCTACAGCAGCAATATCAAAATGAACTGGGATGTCCGCCTGAGCGGCAGCGGCGGGAGCAGCGCCGCCACCAACGTATTAGTTTGCCTGCCCATGGTCAATGCGCAACCAAACACTGTTTTCTGGCAGGAAATTCCATGAAGCTCTGCATTCCACGACTGGTCCTGCTGGCCGCGCTCGGTGTGGCGCCCGGCGCAATCAGCTATGGTTTGATGGATAGCCGTCAGGCAGGGGGTGTGGCCCCCGAATTCTTCCTGATGCAACTACGTGACATGCAATCGATGCCCATGTCCGACGCCGCCGCTAAAGTTCAGGATGGCCGCAATCAGGAGGTGTTGGCTGCCTTATCTCTTCCGCCGGTCGGCTGGACGCACTATGACCGCCCACCCGCACTGAGCGTCACCGTGGCGGCCGCCCCGGCATCCACCCTCGAGCCCAACAGTAATTTGTGGCTCTTGTTGTTCGGGGCACTGCTCTTGGGCGGCGGAATAATTTTCGCGTTATTCAGGCAGCGGCAGGCCCCGGCGCCGTCGCGGCGGCCCACCATCAGGCCCAGCTCTCAAGAGTCCATGTCAACTTGATCGCTGAACTGTTTTCAAATCGTCTGTCGCCAAACGTGGAGCGGGGGCCATCGTAGAGCGGATTATACAAACCCTTGGGGGGACCCGTCTATGGGCCATGGGCGGCGGGCTCATCTGAAGCCGCCTTGGCCGGCGGGTTGATCTATCAACCACTCTTGGTTGGCCGTGCCGCCGGCCCCGGCCGCTTCTGAACCCAGGAAGTATCAACCTCCTCCAGTTTGACTTTTTTGCCCCATCCCCGCAGGAATGTGGTGACTTCAACGTCTCCGGTCATCTCCTTGATATGACGCTGGAGCAGGTCCATGAGTTTCGCCTGATTCCGGCGCAACACGCTGATTTCCAGTTTGAGATACACGACCCACAGCAGCAGGCAGCCCGCCGCGATGCACAGGATGAATTCGGTCATGGTTGCTCCTCTGTGTCATTATTTCCGGGCCACTTGCTCGATTTTAAGTTTCGCGCGCTCCACCGCCACAGAAATTATGCATGACATAACCAGCACCATTGTGGCGGCGGCCCGCCGATTGTCAATTTCATTGTACAGGGTGGCGCCGGTCACATCGTGCGGAACCGGCTTGAGGGATTCGGGGCGATCCTGCTCTAGGAAAACCACGGCCCAACGCCAGCGCGGAAATTCTCAATATTGCGAAGAGGCGGTTGCCGGCCGCCAGGCGCGGCCGCCCGCCGGCGCATCAATGGAAGCAGACAGGGTTCAGGAATCAGCGGACAGCATTCAGAAGTCAGGAGTCGGCATGAGGACAGCCCTGTGCATGGGCGCAGGGCCGTTCTGCGGGGGCTCGCGCGCCAAGTAAAAGTGTCGAGGCGCTATTTGGAGTGCGGCGGCTGGACGCCGCTTTCGGCCTCCTGCACGGCGGGAAGTTGGGGACTGAAGGCATTCATGACGGATAGCGTATCGGTCTTGAAGCCCGCAACGGTCGAGCGGAAGGCCGGCCGTGCGGTCCGCGCGAACCAACCCGCCGAGCACCAAGGATAATTCTCAGCACACGCCACCAAACCATGATGGACCGGATGGTTGTGCACGTATTTCAGCCGGGCCAGATACGAGTTCGTGAACGTAATATGCGTCAAAATAAACCCCTTGTTCTGACAGCCGATGAGGTGGACTGTGCGGCCAATCATGCATAGCCGTCGTTAGCACGACGGGAAAGCGGCGTCCAGCCGCCGCACTCCAAAATGAATGCCAACCGCTCGCGGTAATCTGCAGTGTATTCTTGTGGCGACAATCCCCCGCGGAGCTGCCCTGCGCCCCATGTGCATGGGCGCAGGGCATTTCATTCTTGATTCTGTCTTCTGGATTCTGTCTTCTATGGCCGCTGGAGTTTGGGCGCAGGTGGCTGACTTCTGTCTCCGCGTGTGTAGTGATGAAAAAATGGACGGGCATCGTGTGGGCGTTGGGCCTGGCCGCGCGCGCCGCGGGCGCGCTGGAGGAGCAGCCGGAGTATGCGCGGCGGGACGCGGCGCCCGAGGCGCGCCGGGAGTTCCCGGCGCCGGACGAGCACGAGGTGCTCCGCCAACTGGAGGCCGACGTTCAATCGAGCGAGCGCAAGGAACTGGCGCGCGTTCTGCAACTCTACCACAGCGGCCAACTGATCGAGGCCATCGCCCTGCTGGAACCGATGATCGAACAGGATCCCACCGAGATGGCGGCCTGGAACGCGCTGGGCCAAAGCTATCTAAAAATCAATCGCCGGGACGACGCCCTGCGGCTTTGGGATCGTTTGCGCATCATCCGTCCGGACTTTTTCCCGGTCTACAACTGGATCGGCCGAGCCCACATGCAGCGTAACGAACTCCAGCCGGCGATCGCGGCCTACCGCGCCAGCCTGCAACTGAATCCCCAGCAGGATCGGGACCAGACCAAACTGAACCTCGCGCGCATGCTGCGCTGGAGCGGCGACCTGGAGCGGGCCGCCGCCCTGCTGCGGCCGCTGCACGAAGCCTTTCCCCAGCGCGCAGAGATCACCCGCGAGCTGGCCAGCGCCCTGCTGTCGAACCGCGAGTTTGCCGAGGCGCTGCCGCTCTGGACCACGCTGCGGGCGGCCGAGCCGACCAACCGGCTGTTCCAGGCGAAGGAAGCCGTGGCGCTGCTGCACACCGGCCACGCCCCTGCAGGTGTGGCGCAGGCGCGTGCCGTGCTGGCGGCGGATACCGGCCAGTCCGACGCGCTGGGCGTGCTGGCCGATTATGCGCAGTTTTTTGGCGGCCAGCCGGAGGAGTCCCTGCCGTGGCTGCAACGGATGATCACCATCACCGACCAACCGGTGCGCCAGCGGCAACTGACGCTGCGCTATATCAATCTCTATGGCCGGTTGAACGAAGCCGCGCCTGACCGCTTCCCGTTGGAGCGTACGCTGCCGCTACTCCAGGGCTTGATCGAGAAGGAGCCCTATGACGCCGATGTGCGGCTGGCGCTGGCGGAAACCTTGATGATGTGTTACCGCTATGACGCCGCGCGCGCGCAGTTGATCTGGGTGCTGGACAATCTGAATCCCCACAACGCCCGCGCCCAGCGCAACCTGTTCGAGGTCGCGCTGGCCCAGGGCCGATCGGTCGAAGCACGCGAACATCTCGATAAAATGGCCGCGTTCAATCCGCGCGACCCGCTCCAGCACTCTTATCTGGCTCGTTTTTACGCCGCGCACCAGGACTATCGCCGGGCGCTCAAGGAGGCGGACGAATTGGAGGCCGCCGGCCGGCAGGGCGCGGTGGCCGTGTTGCTCTATCACGGCCTCTCCAGCAGCGACGCCGGCGAGGTTCTGCCCGCCAGCCGGCTGCGCGAACAGCTTCAGACGCTGCGCGCCGCCGGTTACCGCTTCGTCACCGCCGACAAGTTGACCAACGGCCTGACCGGCAACGCCCAGGAGACCGGGACAACCGATCCAGACGCGCCGCTGGAGCGCGTCGCCTGCATCACCTTCGACGACGCGCGGCGCGACACCATGCGCTATGGCACGCCGGTGGCCCAGGAATTGAAAATGGCCTTCTCGATGCACGTGCCGGTCGGCTATGTCGAGACGCATCATCCGTTCATGTGCACGTGGGATATGTTGCGCGAATATCAAAAGACCGGCCGCTGGATCTTCGGCGGCCACACCTACCATGCCCACGAGCGCACCGCGATTGACGATCAGCGCCGGCTGGGCTTCGCGCTGCCCAACCACCTCTGGCTGCCCGCGTCCGGCCGGCTCGAAAACGACGCCGAGTACGCCGAGCGGCTGGAGCACGAATATGCCGGCTGCCGCGACGCCATCGTGCGCGAACTGGGCCATGCCGCCGAATGCAATTTCTTTGCTTATCCGTTTGGCGACATCGGCCAGCTCACGCGCAGCAACGACCGCGCCGCGCCCGCCAAGAACCTGGAGCACTGCGGCCGCGCCTATGCCATCGGCTTCATCCAGACCTCCAGCGGCTACGCCATCAGCGGTGACAATCCGCTGCTCTACCAGCGCATGGAACCCGACCGCCTCGACACCGGCGCCGACGTGCTCCGCAAAGTGCTGGAGAGCCACCCCGTCAACATGGCCCGCCGGCTGCGGGCCGAATTTGCCGCGCTGGAAGGCAAGCGGCACCTGGTACTCGCCACCCTCCGCGCCCTGCAACGCGACGGCTATCCCGTGACCTCCCTGCGCAAACTCCACGCCAGCGTGGAAAAGAAGCTCGGCCGCCACATTCCGCTAGCCGAGGGGGATATTGACCAGCCGGCGACCAACGGCGTCGCGCCGGCCCCGGCCCAGCTTACGCCCCGGCCGAGGATTGCGGCGCCGCCGCCGCGAGCGGAAACGTCCAGCGTCGCCCATCTGCCGCCGGAACCGCCGGCCGAACCGCGCCGTATCGCGCCCGAACGCTCGCTCAACAGTTTGCGCGACCTGCGCGATCCGCTGAAGTAATGCGGCGGCCGGCCTCGCCGCAACCTGGCCGTTCTCCCCGCCGTTTTGTCGCAGGGCCTTGCTGCGGGGCTCGTTTTGCCGTGTCATGCGGTGGGGCCGGTGGTCGTTTCCCAAGCGGGGCAATTGATCTGGTCACCCGGACGCGCTCGGATCAGATCGTCACCACCGATTGCGTGCAGGCCGACCCTATCATGTTGCACCATTGCTGGCGGGTTTCCGGCGGCTCATCGTGCGGATCACCGCCTCCTGGAGTTGCGCGGGGGTGACGGGCTTTCCGAGCACATAGTCCACGTCGGCAGGTTTCTCCCGCCGGACCTCCATGATATCGCCGAAGCCGGTCAGCATGATGACGGGCGTTGTCGGCGAGAGTCGTTTGATTTCCGTGGCAATCCGGTCGCCGCTCATGTCGGGGATGGCGCGGTCGGTGATCACGAGATCCACCGGCTCCCGGCGGAAGGTGTCCAGCGCTTCACGCCCCGAGGCGACGGTCAGCACCGTATGGCCTTTCAGGGTCAGGAAGCGCTGGATCAGAACCCTGGCCCACTCTTCGTCGTCCACCACCAACACGTTGAACACGGCTGTGGACACGCCCATGGGCGTTTGCGGTTCCTCCTCCGGCAGGCTGGGCGGCCGTTGCGTCAGCGGCAGCCGGATGGTGAAGGTCGTGCCCTTATCTTTCTCCGATTCCACCGTGATCTGGCCGCCGTGACGGGTCACAATGCCGTACACCATGGCCAGCCCCAGGCCGCTGCCACGCTTGCCCTTGGTGGTAAAGAAGGGCTCAAAGCACCGCTTCCGCACTTCGTCGGACATGCCGCTGCCGGTGTCGCTGATCCGCAGGTTGACGGTCTCCGCATCGCATGTGGCACTGAGGCGAATGGCGCCGCCGTTGGGCAGGGCGTCCACGGCATTGAGCACGAGGTTGACCAGCGCCTCGCGCAGCCTGGGTTCATTGGCCGGGATGGACGGAATGTCGCGGATGTCATTCACGACGCGGATACGCCGGCCCTCGGCTTCCGCCTGCACTTTCCAGGCCGGCTCGGTGAGCAGCACCACCTGATCCACCAACTTGATCAGGCTCACGCTCGTGGTGCCCAGCGCGTCTTCCGGTCGGTAGAACTCGCGCAACCGCCGCACGACGTCAACGGCCGCGGAGGCGGAACGCATGATGTCCTCCAGATCGGTCCGAAATTGATCGGGATTGTTCAGGGCGTTGGGGTCGGAGAGAAAATAGCTCGAGAGCCCCACGATCGGCATCAGGGCGTTGTTGAAGTCGTGCGCTATGCCGCTGACCATCTGACCCAGGGCGCTAAGCCGTTCTTGCTTGATGATCTCCTCCTGGGAGCGCTGGACTTCGACCAAAGCCGCTTCCAGCCGCTGATTCGCATCCTGGAGCGCCTGCGTGCGCTCGGCCACCAGTTTCTCTAGGTTATCCTGATACTTGCGGCGTTCCGTGATGTCCCGGACAAGCATCACGGAGCCGTTCTGTTCAAGCAGTCGGGTCGTCGTGATTTCAACCGGGAACCTGGAACCATTCTTGTGAATGCCCGTTCCCGGCCGCATTTCGTAGCCCGCCTGCCGAAACCGATCATAGATCTCTTGATCCGCGCCGACGGCGGGCGCGTCCTGGATGAAGCCGTCGGTCTTCTGTTGCAGCAACTCCTGCGGCTCGAACCCGAACATGGTCTGTACGGACGGGTTGCACATCCAGATCTTTCCGGCGCCGTCCTTGGCCAGGAGGACATCCGGGATAATGCTGCGCACCACCGTTGCCATTTCGTCCTGCCGGTGCCGCGCGTCCCGCCAGAAGAGCCACGACAGCAAAAAGAGTGTCACCGACCACAGGATGAAGATATTGGTTGTCCAGATTTCCGGGGAAATAGAAATGGTGGAACCCTCGCGGACCGTTCCGGAAATGGTGACATACACGCGGTAGGCGACGACCACGATGGCCGTCCCGATACCCACCCAGAAAACCTGCACTTGGCGACGCCGAACTCGTTCACTACCTATGTCGAATATCATGTTTCACCTTCGTCCAGCGGCTTTACGCCACGCTGCCAATCGCTTCACATACTGATGAATATAGCTGCGCCTATTCTTCGATCAAGCTTATTTTGTCCGCCTTCTGCCACGTGCAGCTTTTCCGCTTTTCTTTACGAAACTTCCATTCCTGATGTATTATTAGACAGGGTTGGCATGAGGCCTGCTGCTCTAATCCCCGACAGCCTGGTTGTCTGAGGATTTGGACGCGTGTTTGACCGCAGGGGGCCAGGATTCAGAAAGAAAATAAACAAAGGATGAAAATGAAGAAGAACAAACGCGGATTCACGCTGGTGGAAATCATGATCGTCGTGGCGATCATCGGTCTGTTGGCCGCCATTGCGGTGCCTTCGTTCATGAATGCCCGGACGAAGTCCATCGCGAAGTCGTGCGTCAACAACCTCCGCCAGATCGAAGCGGGGAAGGATCAGTTCGCGCTGGATCACTCCAACCAGCCTCCGACCCAGTTGTCGGACCTGGTGGGCACCAACGCCTACATCAAGAGCACGCCGATCTGCCAAGCGCAGGGCACCTACTCGCTCAACGCCCTGGGCGTTAACGCGAGCTGCTCCATCGGTGGGCTACACATACTGCCGTAATGATGCATTGCTTATTGGTTCAATCAGGCGGCCCCGATGCTGAATCGGGGCCGCCTTTTCTTCACCGGTAACTTTGCAATTATGCGAAAAATCTCCCCCTTGATCAGCCGGGCGGCAGCCGCGGGACAGCGATCATTGGGCGATAAAACGGCCTCCCCCCCGCTGGAGCTTCAATTCCTGCGCTATGGCCTCTCCAGAGCCCCTGCCCATCCCCGTTTTTCTGCATGCTGCTTCCATTCCTGGGCTAGGGACGTGATTGGCATGAGGCCTGCTGCTCTAATCCCCGACAGCCTGGTTGTCTGAGGATTGGACGCGTGTTTGACCGCAGGGGGCCAGGATTCAGAAAGAAAATAAACAAAGGATGAATAATGAAGAAGAAGAACAAACGCGGATTCACGCTGGTGGAAATCATGATCGTCGTGGCGATCATCGGTCTGTTGGCCGCCATTGCGGTGCCTTCGTTCATGAATGCCCGGACGAAGTCCATCGCGAAGTCGTGCGTCAACAACCTCCGCCAGATCGAAGCGGGGAAGGATCAGTTCGCGCTGGATCACTCCAACCAGCCTCCGACCCAGTTGTCGGACCTGGTGGGCACCAACGCCTACATCAAGAGCACGCCGATCTGCCAAGCGCAGGGCACCTACTCGCTCAACGCCCTGGGCGTTAATGCAAGCTGCTCCATCGGTGGGCTGCACATACTGCCGTAATGATGCATTGCTCATTGGTTCAATCAGGCGGCCCCGATGCTGAATCGGGGCCGCCTTTTCTTCACCGGCAACTTTGCAATTATGCGAAAAATCTCCCCCTTGATCAGCCGGGCGGCAGCCGCGGGACGGCGATCGTTGGGCGATAAAACGGCCTTCCCCCCCGCTGAAGCCTCAATTCCTGCGCTATGGCCTCTCCAGGGCCCCTGCCCGTCCCCTTTTTTCTGCATGCTGCTTCCATTCCTGGGCTAGGGACGTGGTTGGCATGAGGCCTGCTGCTCTAATTCCCGTTAGCCTGGTTGTCTGAGGATTGGACGTGTGTTTGACCGCAGGGGGCCAGGATACAGAAAGAAAATAAACATAAGGATGAAAATGAAGAAGAACAAACGCGGATTTACACTGGTGGAGATCATGATCGTGGTGGCGATCATCGGTCTGTTGGCCGCCATTGCGGTGCCTTCGTTCATGAACGCGCGGGAGAAGTCCATCGCGAAGTCGTGCGTCAACAACCTCCGCCAGATCGAAGCGGGGAAGGATCAATTCGCGCTGGATCACACCAACCAGGCCCCGACCCAGTTGTCGGACTTGGTGGGCACCAACGCCTACATCAAGACCACGCCGCAATGCCAAGCGCAGGGCGTCTACTCGCTCAACGCCCTAGGCGTTAACGCGAGCTGCTCCATCGGCGGGTTGCACCTGCTGCCGTAAACATGCATCGCTAGATTCGAGCAGGCGGTCCCGATGCTGAATCGGGGCCGCCTTTTTTATGTGCGGGCGCGGGAACAGCCGCGCCATGGCGAATCCACGATCCCGACTCACGCAGCGAAAGCATTTGCGGCATCGTGCTCGGTGGATTGGTTGGACAACGGAGCAGCGCCGCCGCCGGTTGGCCTTGGTGGCAAACAACGCACGGTTTCTGATTCTGCCCGGCTACGCCGTGCCGAATTTGGCTACGCGGGTGCTGCGCCTGACGCTGGATCGGCTTTCGGCCGCTTGGCCGGTGCGTTACGCGTACCCCTTGGCGCTGGCCGAGACCTTTGTCGATCCGCAACAGTTCCACGGCACGGTATATCAGGCGGGCGGTTGCTTTGCTGCCGTGACCGCTTGGCCGGCGGCTTAAAAGTTTCCTGATCCTCGCGTAAGCCTGCGGACACATTCGAGGCGAGCCAAACGCGCTCTCGTAATACGGCGGCGGAGGCCCGCCGCCGTGTGGGCGTTGGATGCAAGGGCCGTCGCCATTGTGACGGATTATCCTTAGGCGAGGATTTAGGAAGTTCCTCCGGAATTGCTTTTGGTATTGCGTCACGCTAAAATGACCGCGCGAGGAATCAGTGCCATGGCTGTAGCCATCGAATTACGGGACCTGTCGGTGAGTTTTCCGTCGCGCGCCCCGGGCGGCGCCGTGGCGGCGCTGCAGCAGGTTTCCCTGCGGGTGGAGGCGGGCACGGTGTACGGTTTTCTCGGCCCCAACGGCGCGGGCAAGACCACCGCCATGCACGTGCTGCTGGGCTTTATTCCGGCCAGCGCCGGCGCGGCCTATCTCTTCGGGACCGACGTCCGCCAGAGCATCGCCCGGCAGCGCATCGGCTACCTGTCCGAGCATCCGGAAATCTACCCCTATCTCACCGGTCGCGAACTGCTCCTGCTGATGGGCCGGCTCTTCGGCCTCGGCGGGCGCGCGCTGCGCGACCGGGCCGCCGAGCTGCTGCAGCACATCGGGCTGCGCCACGCGGCGGACCGCCGCCTCGGCACCTACTCGCGCGGCATGCTCCAGCGCATCGGGCTGGCCCAGGCGTTGATCAACGACCCGGACCTGGTCATCCTGGATGAGCCCACCAGCGGGCTCGACCCGCTGGGGCGGCTGGACATCCGGCGCATCATCGGCGGGCTGCGCGCGCGGGGCAAGACGGTGTTTTTCTCGTCCCACGAACTCTCCGAGGTCGAGCGGGTATGCGATCATCTCGCTATTCTCGCCGGCGGCCGGGTGGTGGCCGAGGGCGCAGCCGACCGTCTGGCGACGCCGGGCGAAAGCCTCGAGCAGTACTTCCTGCGGGTCGTGAACGCCAACACCAGCCGGGAGGAGTCGCCGTGAACCGCTGCCTGGTCATCGCCCGCATGGTTTGGCTCGACCTGCTGCGCCGCAAGGATCTGTATGTGCTGCTGATCCTGCTGGGGGGCCTGCTGCTGGCCCTGTTGTCCCTCAACGTCTTCGGGCTGGGCGGCATGGTGCGCTACGTCAAGGATGCGGGCCTGCTGCTGGCCTGGCTTTTTTCCTGGATCCTGGCCATCAGCGTCGCCAGCCGCCAGTTGCCCCAGGAGGAAACCCGGCGCACGATTTACTCCCTGCTCGCGAAGCCCCTGACCCGCGGCGAACTGCTGTTCGGCAAATGGCTCGGCGCCTGGTCGGTCGTCTGCGCCGCCACGAGCCTGTTCTACCTCCTGATCATGCTTGTCGTGGCCGCGCGGGGCGGCCGCTTTGAGCCCTTGACGCTGGCGCAGACCGGGCTGCTCCACGCCCTCGGCCTGGGCGTGCTCACCGCGCTGGCCCTGGCGCTCAGCACCCGCGCCACGCAGAGCGCCGCCGCCGCCCTCGCCTATGTCGGCGCCCTCGCCAGCTACCTGATTGTCCCGCAGGTGCCCGTGTTCCTCGCCGCGGAAACCGGCCTGCGCGCCAACGGCCTGCTGATCCTCTACTATGCCCTGCCCCACCTGGAACTGTTCGATCTGCGCCAGCGGGCCGTTCACGACTGGGGCCCGGTGCCCGGCGCCCTGGTCGCGGGCCTCGTGCTGTACAGCCTTGTCTGGATCGCGCTGCTGTTGCTGCTCGGCTGGCTGGGCTTCCGCCGCAAGCGTTTCGCCCGGGGAGCCGCGCGATGAACCGGAGCGCCGCCACCGGCAGCCTGCCGTCCGCCACCCTGGCCCTCCCCGGCCTCGCCGCCCTGGCGCTGTGGCTCGCCGCCTTTGCGCTGGCCTGTTACACGCTCGAGCATCCCGCCCTGCAAAGCAGGGGATCGAACTCCTTCTGGACCTTCCTCCTCGGCTCCGGACGCTCCGCCCTCGGCCAGACGCTGTACGCGCACGCCGACGTGTATTTCCACGGCGGCGTCGCCAACAGTTCCCGCCCGGCGTTCAGGCACCTCTTTCAGCGCTGGGCTGAAGTCATCGCGCCCAACCGCCACCGCCATGAGGAAGGCGTCTCCATCTTCGAGACCCTGCCCTGGTACCGCTGGGCCACGCAACTGGACCCGCAGAACGTGGACGCTTGGCTGGACGCCACCTATGCGGCCAGCGCCATCGGCCAGCGGCCGGAATTCGCCGCCCGGATCCTCGCCGAGGGCCTGCGGCACAATCCCCGCAATTACCGGCTGTACCTGGAACGCGGCCGCCTTGCCCTCCGCCGGAGCGACTGGTCCCCGGCCGCCTACGCCCTCGACGTGGCCCTGCGCGTCTTCCCCGAAAACCGCCCGGCCGACGACGTGGAAGCCCGTCAGGCGCTGCTCAGCCTGCTCAACCTGGGCTCCTTTGCCCATGAGATCCTGGGCGAACGCGACCAGGCGGCGGCGCGCCTCCGGCAGTTGTTGTCGCTCGCGCCCGACAACGCCGTCGCCCGCACCCGGCTGGCGGAACTGAAGCGCGGCGCGGATACCCGCGCCGCCGCCCTGGCCTACCTGCAGCAAACCCTGACCGGCGAACATCGCTGCGCACGCGAGACCGACGACGAGCACGACCACCACCCCTGAAGCCTCCGGATGTACCTGGACTACTATCAGCTCAAGGAACTGCCGTTCAATGTGACGCCTGATCCGCGCTTTCTTTTTTTCGCCCCGCGGCACCGCGAAGCGTTCGAGCTGGTGCGCTACGGCATCGAGCACCGCAAGGGCTTCATCGTGCTCTGCGGCGAGGTCGGTTCGGGGAAGACGACGCTCTGCCGCGCGGTGCTCGCCAGCCTGCCGACGCAGGTGCAAGCCGCGCTGGTGTTGAATCCGCTGCTGACCGCCACGCAATTGATCCGGGCGCTCCTGCAGGACCTCGGCCTGCCGAGCGATTCGCGGGACCGGCTCAAGCTGATTGATCTATTAAACCAGCATTTGCTGGCGCGCGCCCGGGAGGGCATGAATGTTGCTGTGATCATTGACGAAGCGCAGAACCTGGCGCCGGAAGCGATGGAACAGGTGCGCCTGCTGTCCAACCTGGAGACCGACCAGCACAAGCTGTTGCAGATCGTGCTCGCCGGCCAGCCGGAGCTGAAGGCGCGGCTGGCGCTGCCGGAACTGCGGCAATTGCGGCAGCGGATCCTGGTCTCCTGCGAGCTGGAGCCGCTCGACGAGGCGGAAGTGGCCCATTACCTGGCCTTCCGGTTGGGGGTGGCGGGCGCCGCAACGCCGGATTTGTTCGAGCCGCCGGCAATCCGCCTGGTGCATCGGCACTCCGGCGGCATACCGCGGCTGATCAACGCCCTGGCTGATCGCGCCCTGATGGCCGGCTTTGTGTCGGCCGCGACGCGCATTGGGAAAAAAGAAGTGGTCCGTGCCGTGCAAGACCTGGGAGATCTATTATGAGCCTGATTCAAGAAGCCCTGCGGCGCCAGTCCGGTGGGCAGCCGCCGTTGCCTTCCACCGCCGCGTCGCTGCCTCCGGCCCTGCCGGCGGCGCCGCCGGCGCGGCGGGTGCGCGCCTGGCCCGTGGTGCTGCTGGGTGTGCTGCTGCTGGGCGCGGCCGGGGCGACCATTTTCCTGGTGGCCCGGCAGCGCCAGCGGGTGGCGAGCCATCGCCCGCCGCCGCCTCCACCGGCCGGGCCCCGCGCCGTCCGCAAGCGCCCGGATGAAAAAATTGCGGCCACCGCAAAACCCGCCGCGCCGGCTCCGCCCATGACGACCACCACGGTGGCGACGACCACGGTCCTATCCGCCGCCACGACCAGCCCCGTCAGCCCGACGGCCGCCGTGGCCGCGGTGACCGCGGCGCCGCCCGCGCCCGCCCCGGCCGTGGCCAAGCCGGCCCTAGTCATCCCGACGCCGGCCGCGTCCCATGTCCTTTGGCCGCGCCTGACGGTCACCGGCATCTTGGCGCCGCGGAACCGGGAAGGCGTGGCGTTAATCAACCAGAAGCAGGTCAGCGCGGGCGATCGCTTGGACGGCGTGCTGATTTTGGAGATCAAGGATGATCTCGTTCGGCTGGAATTCCAAGGCGAGACCAACGCCCTGCGCATCGGCCAGTCCACCTTCTAGGAGCCTGTCGGCCTTACGTCCGACAGACTCCTAGATATTCAGACGATAAAAGCACCCATTACCGCTGGTCTTGTATTGACATATATATTTGGGCTGCAATAACAGGAAACACAGTTTCGTAAGAAACGGGGCTCCGCAACAATAGCAGGCTGTAGACTTGGTCCGGCGATAGCCGGACTAAGTCCGACAGCCTGCTAGGCGGGTGGATTTCGATCCCTGTCGGCCAGATGTGAAAGCGCCGTCCCGTCGCGTCTGTGGGGACAAGCGGCCGGAGGTTGCTTCTACGACACGGCCGTTGGTAAGCCGGGCTGTTCCGTCTTGGCCGGCGTGTCGGCGAGCGCCTTGCGGATTGCGTCAAGGGCATTGTCATAATCGGAGGCGCTGGCCAGATAAAAATGGCAGTTGCGCCCCGTGAGCGAGGCGACTTCGGCCTGCAGCACCCGGTCAAACGGATTGAGTACGGCCACCAGCAAATCCTGGCCCAGCGTTTCGAAAACGATGGCGCCCCAATGGCTGATGAAATCCAGCGGCAGCAGCCGGTGGACCTCCTTGGGGATGTCAAAATTCGACAGCGCGATGACGGGCGTGTTGGCCTGCTTGGCCAGGTAATTCATGATCTGGTCGAGGTTCTTGCAACTGCGGTCGTGCAGCGCATGCAGCACCGAGATGGGTACGTCGGCCCGTTGGGCGGAGATTTCCGTCAGATCCTGCACCAAGTTGGAGTATTCCTCCTGCGCCAATTCGCCGGCCTGGAACAGGCGCCACGCCAGCGCCAACTCGGTTTGGATGTCCGTGGTCGGCCGGGGGGCGGACACGGCCGGCGCCGGCGGCGACTCGGCGGCTTTCCCGCCGGCGGCGTGCAAGGCCGTTTCGAGCTGGGTGGCGCGCGCGGCGACTTCCGGAAAATCGGGCGTCAGGTGGTGGAGCAAACGGCACAGATGGTCGCCCACCTCGGTGTTGCCCTCCTGCAGCAGCACGGCTATCAGCCGGTCCAGATGGGCCAGCGCGTGGTCCTTGTCGCCCGCCTCCCGGTAGGCCTCGAACAGCGACTCCAGGGCCAACGGATCGTCCGGGATAATCTCCAATAGTTGCTGGAAGGCCGCGATGTTGCCCTTCAAATCGCCTTCGCTGCCTGCCTTGATTTTCTCTTTATTCGCCATCATGATTATCACCCTCGGCTTGGCCGCACGTCCGGCAGCGGCCTTTATGGCCAGCCACTCATCGTAACACCATTTTTCATGCCAGCTTTGAGCGCCGGCCGCACGGGCGGTGCCCAACAGGCATCCGGCCGTTCAACCAGGCCCGCGTTGGACCTGTGACTTCTGAACATGGATTCGGCAGTTGAGACCACTACGAAACACCCGGCCTTCGTCCCTCGCTGCAGGTCGGGACTACGGCGGGCAAGCGCGAAAGGCGCTAAACAACATGATGAATCAGATAAAATCCCACCCTAATGCCCGGAAACGCCCTGTTTTCAGGGGCCGGGGCGACCGGGCGGCGGCCAGCGGGCCGGGGTGGCATCATTCCTGCTTAACAACTGGCATACCTGAGGAGTAGCGGGATATAGCGCATGGAAACGGAAAGCTCCAGCAGCAAATTGTACGAAATCTTTCTGCGCCGCCATATGGCCAGGGAGGACGTGCTCCAGGAGGCGCGCAAGGAGGCCGAGACGATGGGCTTTCGCCTGGAGAAAGTGCTGGTGGAGAAAAACCTCGTCTCGGCCACCGACATGGTGCTCGCGCTCTCCGAATATCTCAACATGCCCCCGATTACCCTGAGCCATTTCACGCCGGATCCCCAGTTGCTGAACGTGGCGCCGCATGAGGTGCTGTTGCGCCACCACATGCTGCCCCTGCATCGCTGCGGGCGCCTGCTGACCATGGCCATGGGCGATCCGTTCGATGTCATCGGCCCGGTCACCGTGCACGATCTGTCCGGCTTCGAAGTGGTGCCGGTGGTGGCGCCGGACCGGGAAATCACCGAGCTGCTCCAGCGGTTCATCCGCGAACCGACGCAGGGGCTGGAGGACATCCTCCGCGACGTGGCGGAAAGCGACGTCGAATTCGGCCTGGACCACACGGAGGAGATCAGCGTCGAGGAAATGATGGAAAGCGCGGAGGAGGCGCCCGTCATCCGCATCGTGAATTCCATCATGGTGGAAAGCCTGCGCAAACGGGCGAGCGATATCCACATCGAGCCCATGGAAAAAATCGTGCGCCTGCGGTATCGCATTGACGGCATGCTGTGCGAAAGCCCGAGCCCGCCCAAGCATTTGCAGGCGGCCATCGCTTCCCGCATCAAGATCATGTCCAACCTCAACATCGCCGAGCGGCGGGTGCCGCAGGACGGGCGGTTCAAGATCAAGGCCGTGGACAAGGAGGTGGACATCCGGGTGAGCTTCCTGCCCACCGTGCACGGCGAGAAAATCGTCATGCGCATCCTCGACAAATCCACCCTCGCCCCCGACCTGGAGGCGTTGCAACTGGACCCCCGGTCCCTGGCCAATCTGCGTTATGCCATCAGCCAGCCGCACGGCATGATCCTCGTCACCGGCCCCACCGGCAGCGGCAAGACCACCACGCTGTATTCCGCGCTGCAGGAGCTCAACCAGCCGGACGTCAACATCATCACGGTCGAAGATCCGGTGGAATATCAACTGCCCGGCATCAACCAGGTGCAGGCCCATGCCGAGATCGGCCTGACCTTCGCCGCCGGGCTGCGCTCGATTCTGCGCCAGGATCCCGACATCGTGCTGATCGGCGAAATCCGCGACAATGAGACCGCCGCGATCGCCGTGCAGGCCGCGCTGACCGGCCATCTGGTGCTCAGCACCCTGCACACCAACGACGCCGCCGGCGCCATCGCGCGCATGGTCTACATGGGTATCGAGCCGTTCCTGCTGGCCTCCTCGCTGCTCATGACCCAGGCGCAACGCCTGTTCCGCAAGCTGTGCGTCGCCTGCAAGCAGGAACGGGCGGTGCCGGCGGAGCTGTTGCGCGCCAACCACCTGGACCCGGAGGCCTTCCGCGGCGTGCCGCTGTTCCAGGCGCGCGGCTGTCCGAAATGCAACACCATCGGCTACCGCGGCCGCGGGGCGCTGATGGAAATTCTCCCGGCGGACGAGAACATCCGCCAGTTGATTCTAAAAAATGCCAGTAGCGGCGCCGTGGCGGAACAGGCGATCAAAAACGGCATGCTGACGCTGCGCGAAGCGGGCTTGCAGCGCGTCCGCGACGGCCTCACCACGCTGGAAGAAGTGCTGCGAGTCACGACCGCCGATTAGGAGCAACGACCATGGTCAGAACACCCCCATTGAATGGCGCGCGCGCGGCGGGCATGCCAGCCGGCACGCGGGCCAAAGCCGCGCCCGCCGCCAAGCTGCCCGGCGCGCGCAAGATTGTGCTGAACGAGCTGCCCATGTTCACCCGCCAACTCGGGGCCATGTTGTCCGCGGGCATGCCGCTCGTGCAGACCCTCTCGGCTTTGGAAGCCCAGATTACCAACAAGGTGTTCAAGCAGGTTGTCGCCGGCATCCGTCTGCAAATCGAGGGCGGCTCCATGTTCTCGGAGGCGCTGTGCCAATACCCCTCCATTTTCAACGAACTGTATGTCAGCCTCATCCGCGCCGGCGAATCGGGCGGCATTCTGACGGAATCCGCCGAGCAAATCGCCACCTTCCTGGAGGCCAATGGCAAACTGCGCCGCAAGGTCAAATCGGCCATGATGTATCCGCTCATCGTCATGAGCCTTGCGCTGGTACTGGCCACCGGCATGATCACCTTCATCGTGCCCGTTTTTGCCGGCATTTATAAAGACTTCGGCGGCCAGTTGCCCGCCCCGACGCAGGTCCTGGTGAACATCAGCAACCTGCTGCGCCACAACGGGTTGGTCGTCATTATCGTACTGGCCGTGCTGGTCTATGTCTTGCGGCGCTATCGCAAATCGCCGCAGGGCGCCTATCAATGGGATAGCTTCCGCCTCCGCTTCCCCATCGTCGGCGTGCTGGCGCGCAAGATCGCCGTCGCCCGCTTTGCCTCGACGTTTGCCCAACTGATCCACAGCGGCGTGCCGATCCTCAAGGGGTTGGAAGTTGTGGCCACTGCCACGGGCAATCTCGTGCTCGGGAAAGTGCTGTTGAACTCCCGCGCCGTCGTGGAGCGCGGCGAAGTCCTTTCCAAGGCCCTGCGCCAGAGCGGACAATTTCCGCCCATCCTGATCCACATGCTCGCCGCCGGGGAGCACACCGGGAAAATGGACGAGATGCTGAATAAAATCGCGGAGTTTTATGACGATGAAGTCTCCACCTCGCTCGCCGGCCTGACATCCATGATCGAACCCTTGTTAATGATCTTCCTGGGGGTGGTCATCGGCGGCATCGTAATCTGCATGTTTCTGCCGATTTTCAAGATGAGCGAGATCGTCAACTTCTAACCTTATCGAAAGATGAAATGACCGATCGGACACGTCCGGCGGCGGTTGAACAGCCCGCGGCAGCGCCGTCAGGCCGGCGGGCGTGGGTGGGCCTGCTGGCGACGCGCCTGCTGTTGTTGACGGGCTTCCTGCTGTTGTGGTTCGGCGTGCAGCTTGACGACAAGCTGTCACTGCGGGCTTTCGTGGCGTGCGCCTATGTGCTCACGATCCCGTTCACGATGCAGTTGCGCACTGTGCGCTGGATGGCGGAGTGGGCGCATCTTCTATTTGTGGCCGACATCCTCTTGGTCACCGGCCTGGTGTACGGCATCGGCAGAACCGACAGCGATCTGGTCCTGCTTTACCCCCTGGTGATCCTCGCCGCCGGTCTCACCACCACGCCCCGGCGCGCCATGCAGATTTCCGTCCTCAGCGTGCTCGCCTATGGGGGGCTGGCGATGCTGCTCGTGAGCGGCGCGCTCGGCCCCGGCAACCCCCGCTCCGCATCCGTCAGCGACGCCGTCATGCTCCGCATCATCGCCCTGCACGTCGCGGTCATCGTGTCGTTCGGCGCCACCGCCGTGTTCATCGCCCACTGCGGCGAGTATGTCAACCGCAGCTCCAGCCAGATGCGCCAGATCGCCGAAATCGTCTTTCACCACATCCGCGCCGGCCTGTTGCTGCTCGACAGCCACAGCCGCATTATCATGGCCAATGCGGGCGCCTGTCAGCTCCTCGGACGGACGGCCGCGAGCCTCCACGGGCAGCCACTCGCGGCGCTGACCGCCCCCACCCCCAACCCGGCCCCGGACGCCCAGGCGGAGCGCCCGGCCCCTGCGCCCCAGATTCTGCAACGCGCCGATGGCACCCGGTTCCCCATTGCCCAGGAAACCGTGCAACTGATGCTGCCGGCAGACATCCTGCCCGGCGTCGGCGGCTCCGGCCCCATGTCGGTCAGCATCATGGTCTTCATCGACCTCACCCCCATCCTGACCATACAATACGAGGCCAACTTGGCCAACACCATCCGGGTCATGAACAGCGCCGCCGCCGAAGTTGCCCACGAAATGCGCAATCCCTTGTCGGCGATCTCCGGCGCCATCCAGGTCATTAACAGCCTCGAACAAGCCGTTGCGCATGGTGAACTGAGTTGCGTCCGCCGTCTGGCCGTGGCCAAGCCGGAACTTCTCGCCCATATCATGGCCGAAACCGACCGCATGAATAGCACGATCGAGAAATTGATAAACACGGCGGAGTTCACTCCTGCCGCCATCACCAGCCAATTCCAACCCGCTCAGGACGCCGCCAAACCGGCGGTCGTCAATCCGACTGCCGTCAATCCGACTTGACACCGCCAGTGGTTGTGGGTATCCAAGCGGTGAGCACCATTACCAGTGGCGCGCCCGGGAGGCAACATGCGTTGTCCAAAGTGCGAGCAGGTGAATGACAAGGTGATTGACAGCCGCGCGGTTCGGAATGGCGACGTGATCCGCCGCCGCCGCGTCTGCCTGGCCTGCGGCTACCGGTTCACCACCTACGAGGAGGTCGTCAAGGCCGCGTTGCGCGTGATCAAGCGCGACGGCCGCCACGAGGAGTTCGACCGCAAGAAGCTCATGCATGGCGTGGAAGTCGCCTGCGAGAAGCGTCCCATCAGCGCGCAGCAAATCGAGGGTCTCGTGGATGCGGTGATTACGGAATTGGAGAGCGAGTACGACCGCGAAGTGTCCTCCACTGCTATCGGGCGCAAGATCATGGACCGCCTGGAAAAGCTCGACGAGGTGGCCTACGTCCGTTTCGCCTCGGTCTATCGCCGTTTCCGCGATGTGAACCAGTTCCTCAGCGAAGTCGAGGGACTCATCGGACGTCAATGATCTGGAACCTGTCCAACGCGGCGTCGTCCCGTTGCGCGGCGGGTCTGCCGACGGACATGCTCGCCACCGCCAGCACCGCGCTGGGCCTGCCGGCGGCCGTGCTGGACGAGGTGACGCGGGCGGTGATCGAGTTCGGCGCGGGCGCCGGGCCGAACATCGTCTCACCCGGCTGGCACATGGCGCGGGCGCTGTGGAGCGTGGGCGAGCACGCGGCGGCGCACGCGGTGGCGGCGGGCTTGCTGGCGGACGGCACACCCGACGCCGACGCGCGCCACGCCCTGGAGCAGCACGCCTTCGACCCGCACCTCGGTTTTCTCCTGGAGGTGCGCGTGCTGCGGCCGCTGCGGTGGCAGCATCAGCCGGAACAACCGGGGTGGACCCTGGATTTCAGCCGGCTGCAGCGCGACACCGCCGGCGAGCTGGCCCTGTTCCGCCTGAGCGGACTGCTGGGCATGCTGAAAACACTGGTCGGCCTGTGGGACGCCACGCGCGGCCGGGGGATCTTGGCGCTGAAGGCTTGGCCCGTGCCGCGGGAAGCCGAGGACTGCTGCCGCGCCTTCCTGGAGCGCTGCCGGCATGCGCGGGGCTGGCACGCTGCGCCGCAGGTGGTGCATTTGCATTGACTTCCGCGGCGTTTCTGTTATGAACGCCCCGCCGCCGATGAACGGTGACAGCAACGCAACAGGATTGGAATTCCCATGTCAATGCATCCGAGTTTGAAGTCGGCCAATAAGATTGCGGCCAAGCGCAACGTGCTCAAGCGCTTTGAGCGCATCGATATCCTCCGCAAAGCGGAAAAGTGGAAAGCGGGTGACCGGGCCTTCGGCCTGCCCAAAACCAGGCACGTGGCCGGATAAACACCGGCCAGCGGCCGACCCTTCCACACCACCATACCAGGAGTCGTGTGATGAAACATAAAACCTCCCGCCCGGGTGATTTTGCCGTCCGGGACCTCGCGCTGGCCGACTTCGGCCGCAAGGAGATCACCCTTGCGGAGTACGAGATGCCGGGCCTGATGGCCACGCGCGCGGAATTCGGCCCGCAGCAGCCGCTCCGGGGCGCGCGGATCACCGGCTCCCTGCACATGACCATCCAGACCGCCGTGCTGATCGAGACGCTGCAGCATCTCGGCGCCCAGGTGCGCTGGGCAAGCTGCAACATCTTTTCCACCCAGGACCATGCCGCCGCCGCCATGGCCGCCACCGGCACACCTGTCTTCGCCTGCAAGGGTGAAACGCTGGCAGACTATTGGGAATATACCGACCGCATCCTCGACTGGGGCGGCGGCCGCGGGCCGAACATGATCCTCGACGACGGCGGCGACGCCACCTTGTTCGTCCACCTCGGTTACCAGGCCGAGAACAATCCTGCCATTCTGGACCGCCGGCCAGGCAGCCCCGAAGAACAAATCTTGCTGACCCAGCTCAAACAGTCGCTCCGGCGCGACCCAAGCCGCTTTCACCGCATCGTCCCGGAGATCCGCGGCGTCAGCGAGGAGACCACCACCGGCGTCCACCGCCTCTACCAGATGCAACAGCGCGGCGAACTGCTCTTCCCGGTTTTCAACGTCAACGACTCGGTCACCAAGTCCAAGTTCGACAACATCTACGGCTGCCGCCACTCGCTGGTGGACGGCATCATGCGCGCAACGGATGTCATGCTCGCCGGCAAGGTCGCGGTTGTCGCCGGCTATGGCGACGTCGGCAAGGGTTCCTGCCAGAGTCTGCGCGGCCAGTGTGCCCGCGTGATCGTGACGGAGATCGACCCCATCTGCGCCCTGCAGGCGGCGATGGAGGGGTTCGAAGTCATGACCATGGACGAGGCCTGCCGGATCGGCGACATCTTCGTCACGGCCACCGGCTGCTGCGACGTGATCACCACGCGCCACATGCGGCAGATGAAGCACCTCGCCATCGTCTGCAACATCGGGCATTTCGACAGCGAAATCCAGGTCGAACCGATGCGAAAATATCCGTGGACCGAAATCAAGCCGCAGGTCCACCGCATCGACCTGCCCGGCGGCAAAAGCATGCTCCTGCTGGCGGAGGGCCGGCTGGTGAATCTCGGCTGCGCCACGGGGCACCCGAGCTTTGTCATGTCCAACAGCTTCACCAACCAGACCCTGGCGCAGATCGAGCTCTTCACCCAGCCTGGAAAATATCCGGTCGGCGTGTACACCCTGCCCAAGCGGCTGGACGAAAAGGTCGCCCGCCTGCACCTCGCTAAACTCGGCGCCCGGCTGGAGCAGCTCACCCCGAAGCAAGCCCGCTATCTGGGCCTGCCGGTTGCCGGGCCCTACAAGCCGGAGCACTACCGGTACTGAGCATATTTCCGGTAGAGCAATGCGTCCCCGCGGCGCCGTTCCTTCTGCGGCTCGGCCGGGCCTACTGCGCCGTAGCGTCCGGCGGCGCCGCGGGCGGCGGCCTTGACGGTTTCCATCAGACCTTCCCACGGCCGGCCCGCCACGGTGCCCAGGGCTTGCCTGAGTTGCAGCGCGCCCTTGTAGTGGAAATAATACTTCGGCGTTGCTAAGATGCCGCCACCGGTGAAAAGGACCAGGCAACGTTGGTTCATGCGCAGCGCGCTCGCGGCGGTCTGGCTCGGCGGCAGCCTGGCCGGCGGCGCTCCGGCCGCGGCGCCGCTGCGTATCGTCACCACGTTTTATCCCCTCTATATCGCCACGCGGAACATCACGGACCAGGTGCCGGGCGTGGAGACGATCAACCTGACGCGCCCCGCGG
>Ga0209777_10001561_pt1 | contig 32530 bp, 27 predicted proteins | sample FrelakmetHBP12HB_FD_187147 | JGI IMG/M metagenome (GOLD analysis project Ga0209777, IMG submission 187147) | Freshwater lake sediment microbial communities from the University of Notre Dame, USA, for methane emissions studies -HBP12 HB (SPAdes)... | ecosystem: Environmental > Aquatic >... | reverse complement strand
CAAGTCCGGGTGCCCAATGATATTGAGGAGTTTACTTACTTTTTTATGAAAGTAGCTCTTTTTTTTGAGTGGAGTCCCATCAGGCAGGAGCTGGATGCTCCTTATAATAGTGAGCCCCAAGCTTCAAAAATAAAGTGCACAACCTGAAGGTCATCTGCGACTGAAGCTTGCAGGTCGAATGAATGAAACTCAAATATCACAAACATTGTGCCGTAATATTTGTAAGTTGAATTCATCCCGCGAAGCAGAAGATAACCTAACCTCCCGCGATTTACGGCGCATTCCTTCCACAGTTAGAGTAGAGGGGGATTCCAAATTGCGGGATTAAAATAGTAAAATATTTTCTGATCTATCAAATAAACACTAATTATAATAACACCTTAAACTATTTATGGAGAATTAAAATCTTTCAAGTATTTGATATTTTTTAGCCTAAAATACGCTCGTTCTCTATTAATTCTCATCAATTAATTATTCAAAAGGTATTAGTTATTGACTAAGGGTATAAATGATGGTATATAACTATTTTCTTATGGTTCTAGAAAGGCAGGGAAAGAAGAATGTTTAAAGTAGGGGATTTGGCAGTATATCCAGCTCATGGTGTCGGAGTCATTGAAGCTATTGAAAACAGGGAGGTAATGGGTAAAAAACAGCCCTTTTATGTTATGAAAATTATGGGTAACGGCATGAGAATAATGATTCCGATGATGAGTGTTAAGGCGGTCGGATTGCGTGAAATAATTTTAGAAAAGGAAATACCCAAGGTATATGAAATTTTGCGTAATAAAGACGTTACTATCGACAAGCAAACTTGGAATAAGCGTTATAGGGAATATCTTGAAAGAATAAAAACTGGTTCAGTATTTGAAATTGCCAGCGTTTTAAGGGATTTATTTATCTTAAAAAGCGATAAGAACCTTTCCTTCGGGGAAAGAAAAATGATGGATACGGCTAAAAATTTGCTGGTCAAAGAAATCTCTGTGGCTACCAATGCTCAAGAAGCTGAAGTTGAACACAACTTGCAAATGATCTTCACAGTACAATAACGCTCGCTTATTCGTGAAACTCCAATTCCGAAGCGGAGGGTATAATACCCCGCAGCGTGATGAGAGACATTTCCAAAGCTTGCTTTGGGGTTCATACCCGTGATTTAATTCTTAACAACAGCTCTTTGAAAATTGAAAATAGGCAGATTACTTTTCCTTATTTAAGGGAAACCGTAAATTTTGCCTCCATATTTTTTTACCTGAATATTGTTAGTTTGAAAAAAAGATTAATGTCGATACAAGTTAATACAATATTAATAGAAAGGAGGTGAGGCGGTTGATCGTTAGGGTTATCTTAATCTTGGCATGTTCTATAAGTGGTTACGCTATTGCGTATTATACATCTGAGTCAAATTCTTATTTGATTCTTGAATCAATTGGCGGCTTTATTATTGGATTTTTACTCGCATTATTAGTTATAAAAATTGAAAAGGACATCCGTAAATTATCTATCAAGGTTATCATTGGCGGCGTAGTAGGAATGATAGTCGGTTTGGTAATTGCTTTAATATTAGGTTTTGGTTTAAACTTTGTTAGTAAGATAAGGGATAATCAACAAACGGTTCCTTGGATTTATTTGCTAATAACAGGAATCTTCGGTTACCTCGGTCTTGTTTTAGGATCAAAAAAAGTAGAAGAATTTAATTTTCATGGTGCCGACTCTAAAATTAATCCTGATCATCGCATTCTGGATACCAGTGTAATAATTGAAGGGAGAATCGCTGATATTTGTGACAGCGGATTTATTGAAGGGAATTTGATTGTTCCACGTTTTGTTTTGAATGAATTGCAGCTTGTGGCCGATTCTTCCGATTCGATGAAACGATTGCGGGGGAGGCGTGGGCTCGATGTCCTGAATCATATGCAAAAAACATCATCTATAAACATTGAAATAGTTGAGCAGGATTTTCCCAAAATAAAAGGAGTGGATGGCAAACTGGTAGCTTTGGCCAAGCAGCTCAATGCTAAGCTTCTGACCAATGATTATAATTTAAACAAAGTGGCCGAATTACAGGGTATCAGGGTGCTGAATATCAATGAGTTGGCTAATGCCATGAAACCTGTTGTGCTTCCCGGAGAGCAGATGACCGTTAAAATCATTCGTGAAGGCAAAGAGTTGGGGCAGGGTGTTGCTTATCTTGATGATGGAACGATGATTATTGTTGATAATGCTCAGAAAATGCTCAACATGAATGTTAAAGTGACAGTGACCAGTGTCCTGCAAACAACTGCCGGCCGAATGATTTTTACAGAATTAAAAGAAGCGGCAGATAAAAGGAATTAACAAAACATTAAGATTCCTTTTTAATGTTTTAAAAAAATACTAAAAAGGCTCGGGAAAATAATTTTCCGAGCCTTTTTTATGAACTATTTCTTTTTTAAATTAAAAATGGTATCAAAGATTTAGAGTAGGAATTAATTTATGAAGACAATAGCAATAATCCCTGCCGGTGGAGCAGGAAAAAGATTAAAAGCTCATGTGGCTAAACAGTATCTTTTCCTAGATCATTTGCCGGTGTTGGTCCATACTCTCAAAGTATTTCAGAAATCTAAAGTGATAGATAATATTATTTTGGCTCTGCCACCGGATGATTTGGTTTCAGTCCGGCAAGAGTTAATGGATAAATATGGCTTAACGAAAGTTACAACTATCGTTGCCGGTGGCAAGAAACGTCAGGATTCCGTGAGAAATGGTTTGGAGGCTATTAGCGGTAAATGTGATGTAGTAGTTATCCATGACGCGGTGCGGCCATTTGTTACTCAAAAATTGATTATACAGGTTGTTGCTGCCGCGAAAACAACAGGTGCGGCATCAGCCGGTGTAAAAGCCAAAGACACCATAAAAGAAACAAAAAAATATAATATGGTCGCAGCTACAATTTCCCGGCAGAATTTGTGGATGACGCAAACACCTCAGGCATTTAAGTTTAAACTTTTGAAAAAAGCATATATGACGGCCTATGATGAAAAGTTTTATGGCACTGACGACGCGTCTTTGGTAGAGCGAATTGGAAAGAAAGTAAAAATGATTGAAAGTTCTTATGAAAACATTAAAATTACAACTTCCGAAGACCTGATTATGGCTGAAGCTCTGATAAAAAAGAAAATGGGAAGTAAAATTAATTCTCGCAATGGATTTGGTTATGATAGCCACAGATTTGCTTCCAACAGAAGACTTATTTTAGGCGGCGTGAAAATTCCTTTCGATAAAGGCCTTCAGGGACATTCCGATGCCGATGCACTCACTCACGCTATTTGTGACGCGCTGCTTGGTGCGGCGGGATGCGGTGATATCGGCAGACACTTTCCCGATAGCGATCTCGAGTACAAAAATATTTCCAGCCTAATCCTTTTGGAAAAAGTAAAAAAAATAATCGAAGCAAGGGGATTTTCAATTAACAATGTTGATGCTACTGTTGTAATGGAAATGCCCAAGCTTGCGCCTTACGCCGCTCAAATGGTTTCTAATATTGCCCTTGCTTTGGATATTGCTGAAGCTTTCGTGAACATCAAAGCTAAAACAAACGAAGGCATGGGCTTTACAGGAAGAAATGAAGGAATAGCGGCATTTGCTGTAGCTATGGTAACAGAAAGGAAAAATGATGGCTCCAAAGCCTAGAGTACGATTTGCGCCGTCTCCCACCGGAGAACTTCACGTGGGCAACGCGCGCACAGCGCTTTTTAACTGGATGTTTGCCCGTCATCATGGCGGTTCTTTTATCCTGCGCATCGAAGATACCGACGAATCACGCAGCGCCCTATCTTATCAGGTAAATCTGCTTAATGATTTGAGCTGGCTGGGACTGGATTGGGACGAAGGCCCACAAAAAAACGGCTTTTACGGACCTTACAAACAGAGCGAACGCCTGGGTATATATAAGGAATATCTTCAAAAGCTTATTGACGCGGATTTAGTCTATCCCTGCTACTGCACGGATGAGGAACTCGAAGAAGAGCGTCAAGCGTTGATCCTGAGCAAGCGTATGCCACGTTACATGGGTAAATGCAGAAATCTTACGATAGATGAAATAAAAAAGCTGGAAGCAGAAGGAAGAAAACATTCATTTCGCTTTAAGGTTAAGCCACAAGTAATTGAATTTGATGATTTAATTCGTGGGGCGATGAAATTTGAAGGGGAAGCTGTCGGTGATTTCATCATTGTCCGTTCCAATGGTATGCCCGCCTACAATTTCGCTGTCGTTATTGATGATCACCTCATGAGCATTACACATGTGATCCGCGGTGAAGATCATTTATCCAATACCGCATTGCAGATAATGCTCTACAAGGCTTTTAGTTTTGTACCGCCTACTTTCGTACACCATTGCTTAATTCTGGGTAAAGACCGCGCCAAGCTCAGCAAACGCCACGGTTCTGTTTCTATCGGTGAATTCCGCAAGCAGGGAATTTTACCGGAGGCACTGATTAATTATCTAGGACTTCTGGGAAGTTCTTTCACAGATGGCCGGGAAGTATTAACCCGTGAGGAAATGATTACCGGATTCGCGTTAGAGCGCGCCTCTAAAAGCGGCGCAATATTTGATGAAGAAAAACTTCACTGGCTCAACGCAATTTATATCAGAAATTGCAAAACGGAAGATTTGGTCGATCGGCTTAGACCATTTTTAGAACAGGCAGGTTATAAAACTGCCGCTATAGATGCAAAATGGCTTAATGAGGTTATTGAACTGGTAAAAACTGAATTGACTACACTTGCCGAAATCGGCAGTCACATAGACATATTTTTTGATGATAAGTACGGAATCACTGCCGAGGCAAAACAAATATTGGAGAAGGAAAACGCCGTGCAGGTTGTCAAAGTATTTTGTGAATATTTAAAAATTGCCGCTGACAATCCGCAGGAAAACTATTTAGGTGCCATTAAATACACAAAAGAAAAAACAGGTGCAAAAGGTAAGGATTTATTCATGCCCATCCGCGCGGCGCTCACGGGCAAAGTCCACGGACCGGAACTCGATAAAGTATTTGCTATTCTGGAAAAGGATACAGTTTTAAAGAGACTAAAATCTTTTAGTGGCTAACCACTTTTCTGTGTTTTCTTATGGCGATAGTATAAAAAATTACGTTTACAACAATTACGATCCCGCCTAATAATTGTTGAGATTCATTTGTCAAATTTTCAGGGTAGATTACAGGAATAAGATATCGAGCGATAAAGTCGCCGTTATATGAGCTATTGCCGGCAAGTAGGCGAAAATAATTTTCAAGCGGGGTTAAGGGACAAACCCAACCGAAGGTTTCCACGACTGCTCCCCAGACTGCCGCCGGTAGATGCACAAAAGCGATACGTGGCCAATGGATGACCAGTAAACCGCCGCAGACAACAAAAGCAATAAATAAGAAATGCGCCAGAACAATAGCATTGGCAAGTAAGTTGTACACATCTGCCCCAAAATACTAAAGAGGAATATTGTTGTGTTTCTTAGACACTCTTGTTTCTCTTTTATCTTTCAGTGCGTCCAACAGAGCAATGATTCTTTTTCGAGTATCGCGCGGGGCGATTATTTCTTCGATGATACCCAATGATGCCGCGAAATATGGATTATTGAATTTTTCTTCATAGGCGGCAACAAGCTCAGTTCTCTTAGACGCGGGGTCTTTAGCGGCGAAGATTTCACTGCGATAGATAATATTGCAGGCTCCTTCTGCGCCTATGACGGCGATCTCGGCAGTCGGCCACGCCATTACATAATCAGCGCCTAATTGTTTACTGCACATACCGATATATGCTCCGCCATATGCTTTGCGGGTGATGACGGTTATTTTCGGCACCGTCGCTTCCGAATAAGCGTGGAGAAGTTTTGCACCGTGGCGAATTATGCCCGACCATTCCTGATTGGTGCCCGGCATGTATCCGGGAACATCGGTAAAGGTCAAAAGAGGTATGTTAAATGCGTCGCAGAAACGAATAAAACGGGCTGCTTTATCGGACGCGTTCACATCCAGAATACCGGCGGCAAAACGGGGGTTATTGGCAATGACGCCAACTGGTTTTCCCATAATACGGATAAAAGCGACGATAATATTTTGCGCCCAGAGTTCATGCGGCTCAAATACTTCGCCATTATCGGCAATGAACTTGATAATTTTTTTCATGTCGTATGCGCGATTGCCCTTATCGGGAATAATTGTATCCAGTTCCTCGCAAATTCTGTCCGCGCTATCTGTGCAATCAGCCAAAGGGAGAGGGGAGTGACAGCAATCCGGCACGTAGGAAAGCAGGGTTTTTATTTTTTCGATGCAGTCGGTATCGTTTTCCGTGACAAAGTGGCAGACGCCACTTTTCGAAGCGTGAGCAATCGCTCCGCCTAATTCATTATGTGTAACTTCTTCGCCTATTACTGCTTTGATGACATCCGGCCCGGTTATATACATAAAACTGCTTCCTTTAACCATAAAGACCCAATCAGCAAGTGCAGGGGAGTAAACAGCGCCTCCGGCAGTCGGTCCCATGATGGCCGTTATCTGTGGAATATAACCGGAACCGATGGTGTTGCGGTAGAAAATTCCGCCGTAGCCTTCAAGCGAAGGAACTCCTTCCTGAATGCGCGCGCCTCCGGAATCGTTGATGGCCACAAAAGGCTTTTGCGCGGCGATGGCCATGTCCATCACTTTCCATATTTTCTTCGCGTGCATTTCACCCAGACTTCCGCCGGAACTGGTGAAATCTTGCGCCGCAGCAAAAACAGTCCGTCCATTTACTTTACCAAAGCCCGTAATGACGCTATCCGAAGGGATTTCTTTTTTATCCAAACCGAAGAGAGTGGAACGATGTTGAACAAAAAGCTGAACTTCCTGAAAAGTGCCTTCATCAAAAAATAAATCCAAACGCTCGCGGGCAGTAAGTTTATTGGAGTCATGCTGTTTCTTGATCTGTTTTTCGCCGCCCATTAATTTTAAGGTCTGGCTTTTTTTCTCAAAGTCGTTTATTTTGCATTGCGTTGTCGCTTTTTGTAAATCGTCACTCATAAATTTCTCCTCTTCATCTTCTTTAATAAGACCAGCGCAAATTTAGCAGCGATAATTACTAAGTGTTCAATGTTAAAAAGAAATATTTTTAATTCAGGCCAATACTAGCGTTTTTAATAAAAACTGGCAAGAAAAAATGATGAAATTTGTCAAGAGCATTATTCGGGGAACAAGAAAGCATAAAACTTCTTCTTTATTTTTTTTAATAAACCGAATAAATTCATAAGCAAGAAAAGAATCAGAGAATAATATGCGCAACTTTAAAATGATTGTGGAATATGACGGAACAGCTTATTGTGGCTGGCAAAGGCAGGAAAACGGCACGTCAATTCAACAACTGCTAGAAGAATCGATTAAACTCATTACCGGGCAGAAAGTAGCCGTTATCGGTTCCGGCAGGACGGATGCCGGAGTGCATGCCTTAAATCAAGTAGGCAGTTTTAGATGTTCAACAAAGTTACCCGTCAACAAAATATTCATGGGAATGAACAGCGTTTTGCCGCCAGATATTGTGGTTAAAGAGTTGGAAGAAGTCGCGGATGATTTTAACGCCCTGCGTGATGCCAAAAGCAAAATTTATGTCTATAAAATATGCAATCAGCGTTTGCGTCCGGCTTTGGGACGCAATTACTTCTGGCATATTAGTTTCCCTCTCGATATCGCAAGAATGAAAAAAGCGGTCAAATTATTAATCGGCACGCATGATTTTTCCTGCTTTTGCGCCGCAGGAACTGATGTTAAAGATCGCGTGCGGACAATTGTAGGTATAGAAATAAAAACCTGTGATGAGGGGCTCATTGAAATAAAAGTGGAATCTCACGGTTTTCTAAGGTACATGGTAAGAAACATTATCGGCACTTTGGTTGAAGTCGGCTGTGGTAAACGAAAACCTGAGGAAATGAGTGTAATTATTGAATCTAAAAACAGAAACATAGCTGGTGTCACTGCACCGGCCTGCGGTTTGTTTTTGAAGGAGGTTAAATACTAAAAGTGAAAATATTGTTGTTCGGACATAAAGGGATGTTGGGAAGCGACCTTCTTTTAAAACTTAATATAGGGTATGAAGTTGTCGGTCTGGATAAAGAAGAAATTGATATTGTATCAGCAAGCGAGTGTAATATGGCGATTAAAGAGATAGAGCCTGATATTATTATCAATGCCGCAGCTTATACCAATGTTGACGGATGTGAAACAGCAAAAGACGAATGCTTTGCCGTCAATGCCGAGGCGGTAAAAAATATTGTTGGGGCCTGCCGGGATAAAGATATCCGCATCATTCATTTCAGCACGGACTATGTTTTTGACGGTGCGACCAAACAGCCCTACAAAGAAGATCATCAATGCAATCCGATCAATACTTACGGAGCTTCCAAAATGGCAGGAGAGCGTTACCTCCGATCCCTATCTGACAACTATATTTTGATCCGCACAGCTTGGTTATATGGGGTAAATGGGAAAAACTTTGTGCAAACGATTTTGGAAAAAGTTAAAACGACTAAAAAACTAACAGTTGTCGATGATCAAGTAGGATCACCTACCTACACGAAAGATTTAGCGGCGGCAGTAGATTTGCTGATTAAGCAAAACGCTAAAGGAATTTTTCACATAACCAATAGGGGCAGTTGCAGTTGGTTTCAATTTGCCGTGAAAATATTACAAGAAGCTGTGATTCACGATATTGACATTACACCTATCAAATCCGATCAACTCCGAAGACCGGCGATGCGCCCTGCTTACAGCGTATTGAGTATGCAAAAATTTATTCAAACGACAGGAAAAACAATGCAGCCGTGGCAATTGGGATTACAAGATTATCTGGAAAGTAGCAAGTTGCAAAAATAATTCATTTGCAAGCTGTGGAGATGCGCTTACTATCGAATTCGCGGACGAGAGCAAACATCGACACTGTCCTTTATATTTTGTGGTCAAGAGTCCTTAAGTTCATACTGGAAATAAATATCATCATCGCCCGACGAAATACTCCTGACCTTTTTCGCAACACTTTTCTTTCCGAACATTTTGATGGCCTTCTGAAAGAAACCCATAATAAGGTACTCGAAATAAAGATGTTTGATTTGAAGTCCGGTGACTTTGAGATGAGCAACGTTGTTCTCAAACAGTGTGGTAGGTTTGCCTTCGTCAAAATAGGTAGACCAAAGTTTAGGTAGGACCGACTCGACATACTGCTTTATGTCCTTTGTGAGCAGATAAGATTTGTACGGGCCTTCCGGTGACAGGGCAAATTGAGCGGCTTGTTTCCCAAACGTCAAGTACGTCATTCTGTCGTTGTTGAAAAATTCCGTACACATCTCGTCAAGAAAAAGGATGAATTTTTCCACCGGAATGGGGGTAACGGACATAATCATCTTGCTGAAAAAATTGTCCTTCTCCGCCAATTTGGCCATAAAGGAATTCCAGCGTTCCTCGCCGAAAACGGTAATGATGGCAGTCTTTCCTGTTATAAAAACGGTGCCTTTTACGTTCATATCAAAACCTCCCAAGAACTCCCAAGTAAATCAAATGTATCATATATATTGTGTGTTGCATGAATATGCAAGCATAATATTTATTTTGCAGAAGAGGGTGGCCATTGATAAAAAATCTTTCCACCAACAGGCAGTGGAAAGCTCTGATAATCTAATTTCAATTTTCAGGGTTTATCAGCAATTCATTGAGAAAAAGATCTCACGAATAATTCCTTTTCATCAGTAAAAGACAGATGTTAATTCTTGTTGCAACTTGTGAAATGTTTTGTTAGTTTTGGTCGGAAATAATTAATGAAATTATATTGTTTCCAAACCACTTAATCTTCGAATATTGCTAAAGGGATATTATGAAATCAAGATTCACAGCCGTAGTAGTTATTATAAGTTTATTGCTCCTTTTTAAAGGGATCGGTATTTGTCAGGATAAGGTCAGTGCATCCGACTGGGTGGATAAAGTTGGTCAGGGAAACATTAATTGGTCGGCAGGGTATGTTGAAGCGGTCGGCATCGGCGCTCTACCCGATAATTTAATTAGAAAAATTAACGCGCGTCCCATCGCTCTGCGCGCAGCTCAAAAAGATGCCTTGCGTAATTTGCTGGAAATCACCAAAGATGTGCAGGTTGATTCGGCAACCGCAATAAAAGATTTTACCGTGGCAAGCGATATTGTTGATAAACAAGTCAGCGGTGTGGTGAAAGGCGCTGAAGTCACAGATCAGCAATACATGCCCGATGGTAGGGCTGAAGTCAAATTGAGGATACCTCTTTACGGCAACTTACCTCAGATAATTATGCCACTGGCCATGGCAAAGTCCCATACGGCGACGGCCCTGACTGAAGCAGCACCGGCTCCGGTTGTAAAAGCTCCCGCGGCTCAATTGGCGCCTATTGTTTACACCGGCATTGTTATAGATGCTCGCAGGATTCAAGCACGTCCGGCAATGTTACCAAGAATATTTGATGAAGATGGTAAGGAAGTTTACGGGTTACCCAGTGTTGACCTTGAATACGCGGTAAAAAACGGAATGAGCGGCTATGCGCATGACCTTACTGCCGCACAGAGCAATCAGCGCGTCGGCGCCAATCCAATAACTGTAAAAGCTGTGAGAACAAGCGGCACCGGTAAATCTGATATTATCATCAGCAATGCGGATGCAAAACAAATCAGGGCTTCTGCGGAGGCTATGACTTTTATGAAAAAGTGCCGTGTAATGGTTGTTTTGGATTAAAATTATAACAGAAAAATAATGAGAGAGGCCGCAGTCACGATGAACTAAAGTGGCTGCGGCTTTTTTGGGGTCTTAGATCAATGTCATTGGCTTAAGCACTATAACTCCCCTATTTTGTAAAGGGGGTCAGGGATTGTCCCCACTTCTAGTCACCTTTAGGTTATTCGGGGAATTACTCAAGGATCTTCTTGTCTGTGTCAAATGCATGTTACAATCAGTAATAATTGTTTTACTTTTCATAAAAGAATATAATATGAACAAAAATATATCTATTTCAGATTATAAACAGCCTAAGAAGCGAAAGGAACCATTACCATGAAAAAACCTTATATGGGAAAAATCCTTATGGTGGATTTGTCGAATGGAACCATGACGGAGGAAACAATACCTGACAGCGTCTATGAACAATACCTGTCCGGGATGGGTCTGGGTGCGTATATACTTTACAACCGCATGCCAGCTGGAGCTGATCCCTTGGGACAGGAAAACATTCTCGGTTTTTGTTCGGGCTTCCTCACAGGAACGGGTAGCTTTTTTTCCGGCCGGTGGACTCTTGTTGGCAAGTCACCCCTTACCGGAGGATGGGGCGACGCGAATTGCGGCGGCACCTTTTCTCCGGCCATCAAGCGCTGCGGTTATGATGCCATTTTCTTTAAAGGCATCAGTCCCGACCCTGTTTATTTGTATGTAAAAAATGCTAAAGCTACTCTGAAAGATGCCGCAGACCTTTGGGGACAGGACGCTGTCGAAACGGAAGAGACACTTAAGGAAAAATACGGCCAAAAAGCGGCCGTGGCTGTTATCGGTCCTGCCGGAGAGAACGTATCCCTCATTTCCGGTGTCTGCACCGATAGGGGCAGAATCGCCGCCCGATCAGGTCTGGGCGCAGTAATGGGAATTAAGAAGCTGAAAGCTGTAGTCCTCGAAGGCATTCAACGCATTGGTGTAAATGACCCGACAACAATGAAACGCCTGAGCCAGAAATGCGTCAAGTGGGTCAACTTTCCCCTGCCACTCACCCAGGGGAACTTGTTTGCCCATGTGGGGACGCTCATGCGCGCGACCCCTGTTCTTTTTCCCCAGGACGGTCTCTTATACAAGTCCATCCTGAAAAAGTGGGGAACGGGAGGGATGAACCAGGTATCCATCGAAATGGGCGATTCACCTCTGAAAAACTGGGGTGGATCAAATTGCGATTTTCCCCTGGAGAAGTCCAAGAAAATTAATCCCGATCTCATCAAAAACACGGAAATTGTAAAATATCATTGTTATTCCTGTCCCCTGGGATGCGGCGGTATCTGCGCTACAAAGGGAAGGTATGCCCACACCCACAAACCCGAGTATGAAAGCATTCTGGCGTTGGGCGGCCTGTGCATGAATGAGGATCTGGATAGTATTTTTTACTTAAACGAGCTTCTGAACAGGGCAGGCATGGATACAATCTCCGTGGGCGCGACGGTAGCATTTGCCATTGAATGTTATGAAAAGGGAATCCTCACCAAACAAGATATGGGCGGTCTGGAGTTGAAATGGGGGAATACGGAGGCTATTGTCGCCCTCATCAAGAAAATGATCAACAGGGAGGGAATCGGCGATCTTCTCGCCGACGGGACAAAGATTGCTGCTGCAAAAATTGGCAAAGGATCTGAAGAATTCGCCATCCATGCCGGTGGCCAGGAGCTGGCAATGCATGATGGACGGAATGACCCGGGTTTCAATGTCCATTATAGCGTGGAGGCGACACCGGGCCGTCATACTATCGGCGCCCACCTGTATTACGAAATGTTTCAACTCTGGAAATGCGTTAAGGATCTGCCCAAACCAAGCCTTCTCTTTACGAAAACGAGTAAATACGAAGTAAACACGGAAAAGGCTAAAAGCTCTGCCGCGTGCAGCAAGTTCATGAACTTGGCCAATGGAGCAGGCATGTGTCTCTTCGGTCTTTTTATTGGAGCGAAAAGAGTCCCGACATTTGACTGGCTCAATGCTGCAACGGGTTGGCAGTTGACACCTGAGGAATATATGACAATAGGCGAGCGGATTCAGACTCTGAAACAGTCTTTCAACATCAAGCATGGCATTGAACCGAGAAACAACTTCATCAGCAGCCGTGCTCAGGGTAAGATTCCCCAGAAGGAAGGCGCCAATAAGGGAAGGTTTGTGGATGTGGAAAAACTTGCTTCCGGTTACTGGGAGCAGTTCGGATGGGATACGACCACAGGCAAGCCCAAGGATGAGACTTTGCGAAAGTTGGGAATAAAATAAGAGGTAAAAATATGTCATACACGATCACGGAAAAATGTAATGGCTGCGGCGCCTGCGTACGTTTCTGCGCGGCTATCGCGATTTCGGGTGAAAAAAAGAAGCCCCATGCTATCGACGCGAATTCATGCATCGAATGTGGCGCATGTGGCAGGGTATGCCCGCAGGCAGCCGTGCTGGATGCCGAAGGCATTTTGTGTATGATGATCAAACGATCCGAATGGCTTAAACCGGATATAGCGTTAGAGGCCTGCGTGGCCTGCGGCATATGTATTGATGCCTGCCCGGTTGGCTGTCTGGACATGTCGGAGCTGCCTAGGAAAAAAGGGGTGGATCCTTTCCCGTACTTGAAGGATGCCAAGGCATGTATCAGCTGCGGTTTCTGCAGCCGGGAATGCCCGGTATCCGCAATAAAACTTGAAAACACGGCATAAGGGATGGTTTTGCTCCATCAGCAAGAAGATCCGCATGAGCACGTTCAGACGTGGCAACTGGCAATGCAAGATTATCTGAAGAAAATCATTCATATTAAATTTATTTATCTTGATTAATAAGTAAACTCGCCAAGCACTTCTTTCTGAAGTCAGTTATTGACGATTGTCTTTAAAAGTGTAAGATTATTCATGTTAAATAATATATTATTCTTTGCCGGAAAGGGGAATTGCTATGCCAGCAAATATTTGTTTATTCTGTGGACATGAAGTTGATAATTTTCATAATCAGGGAAACAAAATTTACTATGAATGTACTATATTTGGAATTGTTCGACTTTCTGAAGAAGCTTATACTGATTTTACGGGATATGTATCAATAGAGAAAAGAATAATAAGTATAGTTTTGCGTAATGAATTTGAAAATTCGAATCATAAACCACCTGTAAAGTATTTAACAATTGACGATTTAAAAAAGATTATTGCTCAATACACTCCTCTTGATCCCATAGCCAAGATGGATAATGCCCTAATTAATATCGCAAAAGCATCAAAATATGTTGGTCATGTTATAAGCTTTTTGTCTGCTATTGACTATCCATATTTTCATTGTTTAATCGATAATGAATTAACATCTGTATTAAAATTTCTATATAGGGAAGGTTTAATTGTTTGTGAGTATGACACCTTCTCCGAAACTGGTTTCTATATAACTGCTAAAGGCTATCAAAGACTCAGAGAAATAGCTAAACCGAGGAGGGATTCTAAGAAGTGTTTTGTCGCTATATGGTTCACACCTGAAATGAATGAAGTTTATGGAAAAGCGATTAAACCTGCAATAGAATTCAAAGAGAACGGGGAATCGTTGCCTCGTTTTGAAGCTGTAAAGATAGACAATATGGAACACATTAATGATATTAATTTAATGATGAAATAATTGCTCAAATAAGAAGAAGTAGATTTATGGTATGCGATTTGACCGGCTATAGGGGAGGTATATATTTTGAAGCTGGTTTTGCATATGGACTTGGATTGGATGTTATTTATACTTGCAGAGAAGATTGGTGCAAAGAGGAAATATTAAAAGATAAAAATGGTGAAGAAGTTACCATTTTGTATGATAAAAATAAAAAAGAGATTACTATAAATAAGGTGTTCATCTTGATCTTGCTCATAGAAATCGTATTGAGTGGTCACCAGATAAACTTGATGATTTCAGAAAAAAACTGCAAGAACGAATAAGAGCTATAATAATTTAAATTTAGGAGAAATAAAGGTTGTCAAAACGCATTGTCATTTTATCCGCGGAAATTGCCAATAAGATAGCTGCTGGTGAAGTTGTAGAGAGACCTGCTTCTGTTGTTAAGGAACTGGTGGAAAACTCTATTGATGCCGTAGCCACCGATATCAGGGTGGAATTGGAAAAGGGCGGCTGCCAATCAATCAAAGTAATTGATAACGGTTCGGGAATAGAACGCGAAGATGTGGCTCTGGTATTTGAAAGACACGCCACCAGTAAAATTTATAACTTTGAGGATATTTATAGTGTAGCTTCGTTTGGTTTCCGCGGCGAAGCAATGCCCAGTATCGCATCTGTTGCCAGGGTGGAATTATTAACACGGCGGAAGGATGATTTGGAAGGAACGAAGGCCACACTGGAAGCCGGCAAGATAAAGGAAATCGCGCCTGCGGGATGTCCTGCCGGCACGCAAATATCGGTGACAAAAATATTTACCAATGTTCCCGCCCGCAGAAAATTTTTAAAAACAGAAGCAACCGAACAGGGTTTATGTCTGGATGCAATCACCCGTCTGGCCCTGGCCCATCCGGAAATCAGCTTTAAAGTTATTGTTAATGGACGCGATGCATTCACTGCACCCCAGGTCAGGAATGCCTCCGAACGCATTGCCATGGTCATGGGTGAAGATTTTTCCAATCATCGCGTCTTAATTGCCGCGCAGAAAGAAAATCTCAGTTTGATGGGATTCATCTCTCGTCCGGAATTCACAAAATCAAATTCAAAAAGTATATATTTGTTTGTCAATAAACGCTTTGTCCGCGATAATAGTGTAACTCACGCCGTATTATCGGCATACCGGCAGATTATTGAGCCCAGACGCTATCCTGCCGCGGTGTTGTTTCTTGATCTGCCGCCGGAAGATGTTGATGTCAATGTTCATCCGGCAAAGATGGAGGTTCGCTTTAAAGATTCACACGGTGTTTATGATCTGGTATCCAAAACAATTGCGCAGAGTCTTGCCGGCGCTGAAACCTCAACGGGTAGTTTTATTTATCGTTTGGCGCCTAAAGAGAGTGCGTCCATTCCGAGCTACACGCGTTCAGCGGATAAATTTCCGGCTAAATCTTTCGGTTTATTTTCCAGACAGAATTTGCAGCAGGCAATTACCAATGATCTATTGACGCGTTCTTCAGTTGCGGAAAAAGTTGCAACTTTCAATAGCGACAACATTCAGACGAAAGAAACAATAACTTTTTCCAGTTTAAAATATTTAGGACAATTCGCCAATACCTACCTTGTTTTCGCTGGCGATGACGGTCTGATTCTGCTTGATCAACACGCGGCGCATGAACGGATAATTCTGGAGCGATTAAAAAAAACAATGGGGCCGAATATTATAAGTCAGTCACTTCTTATGCCGGAAATTGTCAATTTGACTCCGGGGCAAATTACTCTGTTTTCCGGCTACATTGAATTTTTGCGGGAAATCGGTCTGGAAATTGAAATCTTTGGCCGGGACGCGATTGTAGTCAAAGCGCTTCCGGCAATTCTGTCGGAAGTTCAAGTCAGAGAAATAATTTCTGATATTGCCGATCAATTAGGCGATCAAAATCAAATACCTTCTTTACAGGAAAAGAAAGAAAAAATACTGGCTTCTTTGGCTTGCCGCGCGGCAATAAAGGCCAACAATGTTCTTTCTTCCGAAGAAGTAGCCGCTCTTTGTCGTGATTTGGAAGCGACACCATTTAATCTCACCTGTCCGCATGGACGCCCTATCACCATTAATTTTTCCTTAAGCGAAATAGAAAGAATGTTTAAAAGGAAGTAGAAAAAAGAGATGGAAAAAGTGCCGTTGGTAATAATTAATTCGCCTACTGCTACTGGTAAAACTGAATTAGCCATTAATCTGGCGTTAGAATTCGGTGGCGAAATCATCAGCGCTGATTCTCTGCAAGTTTACCGCTATCTGGATATCGGCACGGCGAAACCATCACAAGAGCAAAGAAACAAAGTCAAACATCATATTATAGATGTTGTTGATCCGGACGAAGAATTCAACGCCGCCATTTTTACCGAACAGGCGCGTATCGTTATTGCTGATTTAGCCAAACAAAGGAAGCCCGTCTTTATTGTCGGGGGAACAGGGCTCTATATACGGGTGCTCCTAAAGGGAATTATTGAGACGCCGACAGTAGATGAAAACATCAGGAGTTATTATCGCCAACTGTGGGATAGCCACGGAAAAGAATATCTTTATGATTTGTTGAAGCGAAGAGATCAGGATTCTGCCCGGAAAATAAACCCCAATGATTCTGTAAGGGTAATTCGCGCATTAGAAGTGCTGGAGCAAACCGGAGAATCAATTTCAGCCAAACAAAAAAGGCATTCCTTTGCTGATTCTCCTTACAAGACCTATAAAGTAGGTATTAAAATTGATCGCAAAGAATTGAAACAAAAGATTGAAATGCGCACGGACAAAATGATCGCCGATGGGCTTTTAGATGAAGTTAAAAATATCTTAGACCGTGGTTACCGTGACGATCTTAAACCATTGCAATCATTAGGTTATAAGCAAGCAATGGGATTTTTACGCAAAGAATATAATTGGGGAAAGGCTCTGGATTTAATTAAACGCGATACATGGCGTTATGCCAAACGTCAGCTGACCTGGTTTGCAGCGGACAAGGAAATAAATTGGTTTGGTTGTGATTCATTGGAAGAAATCAGTAAAAATGTGGAAAAATTCTGGAAAGAAAACAGCGCCATTTAAGGACATAGAGCATGCAATATTACTTGACTTCGGCCGTTTCTGAAGATAATTATATTTGATAGTTTTGAGGAAAATGAAGAGAGCAAATCTTTTTTGAGAATCCATGCGAATCTTTTAAAAAAAGAGAATTATTATGGCGAGTCAAAAAAAAATTGGAACATTAATCAGTCTCTTTATACTTTGTGCCATTGTATTATTTTTGATTTCCTGCGGGCCAAAGGTAAGGGTGGCTGTGAGCCAATTGGATACTCCCGGAAATCATACTTTCACTGGTTTGAAGTTGCTTGATCAGGAAAAGTATGACGATGCCCGTAGAGAATTTGAAATGGCGACTCAGCTCGATGCCAAATATTCGAAGGCTTACACCGGCATGGCTCTGGTCAATGTTTATTCAGGTAAATTCAATACTGCCTCGGATAATTTGGCGAATGCTTTGAAATATGCCAAGAACGATGATGAAAAACTTTTTGTTAATGTAGCCAGAATTCGTTATCACACTTTGAATAAATCAGATAAGAAATGGCTGGAGTTGGCGAAAAATCAATTTGATGAAGCCGTCGTGGCGGATCCCAAATATTCACCGGCTTATTATTTTATGGGTTTGGCATACAAAGATGCGTTAGAATTTAATCAGGGCAGTCAAATGTTCTCACATGTTATTCAATTAAAAACCGAGCATATGGCTGATGCCGACGCGCAATTAAAATTCCTGCAAAAAGTTCATCTGGCAATGCCCTCGACAGAAGCGGGAAAGAAAATAGCTCTTGTGGAACGCATCACCAAAGCGGACGCTGCGGCTATATTTATGGAAGAATTAAAAATTAAAGACCTTTATAAAAAACCGCAGCCGAAAGTTTCGGATGCACCTTTAAAAGAGAAGGAGAAAGTGTCAACTGAGGTGAAGGATGCTGAGAAAATTTCTAAAGAAGTAAAGGAGACGGAAAAAACTCTAATAGAGGCATCTCCTCCTGCACCTGTTAAATTATGGGCGAAAGATATCACGGATCATCCTTTGAAAACGGACATTGAGGGAATACTGGAAACCGGCGTTCGCGGTTTGGAAAATGATCCGAAGGGTAATTTTAATCCCGGCGAAGTTTTGTGCCGCGGTGAATATGCCATAATGTTGGAAGATGTATTGATAAAACTGACCGGTGAGAAGGATTTAGCCGCCAGATATGTTAATTCAAAATCATTATTTCCCGATGTGCCTTCGGATATGCCGTATTTTAATGCTATCATAGCCGTGGCTTCACGGGGAATTATGGAAGCAAAAAATACTAAGACCGGTGAATTTGCGCCGTTTAAACCTGTAACCGGTGTGGATGCGCTTTTAATTATTCGCAAACTTAAAAAAGAATTAAAATTAAACTGATTATGGTTTTGCAAAATTATTGATGATATGGGATTTTTTCCCGCCTCAAATTTTGATACTGAAGGACGATGAAAAAAATAAATTCGAATAGGGCGCAAGCCCTTTTTTAATGAAACTCCAATTCCGAAAGCGAAGCGCCTCGGAATTGGTTAGTTGAATTATCCCGCGAAACAAAGTGCAGCGGGATTAATGACACCTTTCTGACAAGCAAAGTGCAGTCAGATTGGTAAGCCGAACTAATGACACTCGCTAAGAACGAGTTTGGCGAAGTTCGAAGCGCAAGTGGAATTATCCTGTATGCAGAGCATACAGTGGTATCCCGCGTAAGCGGAGGGCAGTATGCCCGTGATGTATTTATAGATTGGAGAAATATTAAATGGCAACAAAAGAGTTAGGCAAGGCGTTTGAACCGGCCGATGCCGAAAAAAGATTATACGAGTATTGGTTAAAAAATAATTATTTTCACGCTCAGGATAACAGTGAAGCACTCCCTTTTTCCATTGTCATTCCGCCCCCTAATGTAACGGGGATGCTGCATATGGGGCATGCTTTGAATAATACGCTACAGGATATTATTATACGCTTCAAAAGAATGCAGGGCTATAACACGCTCTGGATGCCGGGAATGGATCACGCGGGTATTGCCACGCAAAATGTGGTTGAGCAGCAATTGATGAAAGAAGGATTATCCCGCCATGATCTGGGCCGCGATAAATTTATTGCTCGTGTTTGGGAATGGAAGAAAAAATACGGTGGAGTGATCATTAATCAGCTAAAACGTCTGGGCTGTTCCTGCGACTGGGAGCGAGAACGCTTTACCATGGACGAAGGCCTATCTCATGCTGTCAGGGAAGTATTTGTAAAGCTTTACAACGAAGACATGATTTACCAGGGCGACTATATTGTCAACTGGTGTCCCCGCTGTCACACCGCAATTTCCGATCTGGAAGTCGAATTTAAGCAAGACGCGAGTTTCCTTTGGAATATCCGTTATCCCTTTGCCGACGGTAGTGGAAATATTGTTGTGGCTACCACCAGGCCGGAAACAATGCTGGGCGATACGGCTGTGGCCGTCAATCCTGCAGACGTTCGCTACAAGGATAAAGTAGGCAAATTTGTGATTCTGCCGTTAATGAACAAAAAGATACCGGTAATTGCCGATGATTATGTGACGATGGATTTCGGCTCCGGCGCGGTAAAAATTACCCCTGGTTCTGATCCCAACGACTTTGCCATGGCTCAGCGCCATCAGTTGGAAATAATCTCTATAATGGACGGTAAGGGCGTAATCAATGAGCACGGCGGAAAATACAAAGGACAGGATCGCTATGAGGCGCGAAAAAACGTTTTGGCCGATCTGGAAAAGAATGGTTATATGATCGGAACCGAATCATACGCGCACAATGTCGGTCAGTGCTACCGCTGCAAAACGGATATTGAGCCGATGGTGTCCAAACAGTGGTTTGTCAAAATCAAACCTCTGGCCAAGCAGGCTATCGCCGCTGTTATCAAGAAAAAAACACGGATAGTTCCCGCTTCCTGGGAGGCAACTTATTTTGACTGGATGAACAATATTCGTGACTGGTGCATTTCCCGACAGTTGTGGTGGGGACACCGCATTCCAGTATGGTACTGCGATGGTTGCGGCAAAGTGATTGTAGCCACAGTGGATCCCGACAAGTGTCCCGATTGCGGCGGTGTGTCTCTGAAGCAGGATGAAGATGTTTTGGATACCTGGTTTAGTTCCGCGCTCTGGCCTTTTTCCACTTTGGGTTGGCCTAATAAAACCAAGGCTCTCAAAACATTTTATCCGACGTCACTCTTAATTACCGGCTTCGATATCCTTTTTTTCTGGGTGGCGCGTATGATGATGATGGGTATTTACGTGATGAAAGAAGTTCCCTTTAAGGATGTTTACCTGCATGCTCTGGTGCGCGACGAAAAAGGCGAGAAGATGAGCAAATCAAAGGGCAACAGCATTGATCCGCTTTTGATGATCGATCAATATGGAACGGATGCATTTCGTTTCACGCTGGCTGCCTACACCGCGCAGGGACGCGATGTGCGCCTTTCGCCGGAACGTATCGAGGGCTACAAATTTTTCGTCAATAAAATCTGGAACGCGTCTAAACTGACGCTTACCAATCTGGCGGACTTAGATGAATCAGTTCCCCTGACTGCTTCTGATTCACTGCCGGACAAATGGATCAAGGCAAAATTAAATGAAGCAATTGAAGAGGTCACTCGCAGTCTGGATGAATATCGTTTCAACGATGCCGCCGGAGCTATTTACCGCTTTATATGGCATGAATTCTGTGATTGGTATCTGGAATTAAGCAAGCCAGTGTTTTATGGTAAAGTAACACCTGAACAAAGGCAAGCTACCCAAAGAACTTTGCGCGAAGTTTTTAAAACAATGCTGCAACTTTTACATCCCTTTATGCCTTTTCTCTCTGAAGAACTTTGGCAGGCGCTGAATGGAAGCGACAAGGATTCCATCATGGTCAGCAAATTTCCTGTTGTCAACGCGGCATGGGAAGACAAAGCTGTGGAGAAAGAGATGGAAATGCTTATGGACATCATTACTTCGATTCGTAACATTCGTGGTGAAATGAGGATTCCGCCATCTCTAAAGTTAAAAGTCTTAATTTCTGCCACGGACGAAAAAAGTAAAAAAATCATTAAGAATGACAGAGATTATGTTATGAATTTGTCTAATCTCGAATCATTGACAGTCGAAGTGAATCTGGTTGAGCCCAAAGGCGTGGCAACCGGTGTGATTGGGGCAACAAGAATTTTCGTTCCACTGGCTGGTATTGTGGATATTGCTGGAGAGAAAACGCGATTGGATAAGGAACTGGCGAAAGTAACCAAGGATTTAGAACAGAGTTCCAGAAAACTTGCCAACCGCGATTTCCTCGCCAAAGCCGCGCCGGAAATTATTCAAAAGGAAAAAGAGAAATTAAAAGACTTCCAGGAAAAATTTGCCGCCTTGGAAAAAGCCTTGAAGAAACTAAAAGAGATTTCCGTGTGATGGACAAACAAATCAGGAACATCATTGAAGCCGTTCTTGCCGAAGATATCGGCACCGGCGACATCACCACACAGGCCACCGTCAGCCGCAAAAAGAAGGGCAGGGCGCAGGCTGTTGCCAAAGATGAATTTGTCATTGCCGGAATTGATGTTTTTTCAGAAACTTTTCAACTTCTGGATAAAAATATCAAAGTTAAGAAATTAATGAATGACGGATGCCGGGCAAAAAAAGGCGATGTCATTGCCGAAGTCTCCGGCAGTTTATCCAATATTTTACAGGCCGAACGTGTTGCGCTTAATATGTTTCAACGGATGTCCGGTGTTGCCACGCTAACCGCGAAATATGTCGAAGCTGTGCGCGGCACAAAAGCAAAGATTCTTGACACACGCAAGACTATGCCCGGCCTGCGCGTTCTGGATAAGATGGCGATACGTATCGGCGGCGGTTGCAATCATCGCGCCGGTCTGTATGACGGCGTACTCATTAAGGATAATCATATCGAAGCCGCAGGCGGTATCACAGCGGCAGTGAAGGCGCAAAGAAAGCGTCTGCCGCATACCTTGAAAATCGAAGTGGAAACCAAAAACATAAAGGAAGTAAAAGAAGCCTTGAAGTGTGGTGTTGATATCATCATGCTGGATAATATGACTGTTCCGGCAATGAAGAAAGCTGTCGATTTTGTGGCCGGGCGCGCGCTTCTGGAAGCCTCCGGCAACGTGAGCCTGCAACGTGTTTTTGAAATCGCCGCCACCGGCGTTGATTTGATTTCCATAGGCGAACTTACCCACTCTGTCCGAGCCGCGGATGTTTCATTAAAAATTAAAGGCTGAAGCGAAAAGCATCCACCGAATGTTTCAATAAGGGTGGAACAGTTACGCTTTTTCCACCCTGCGAAAAGTCTATGAACTTAAATCAAGAATCCCTAAAACAAAGTCTCGCCGGAAAATTTATTGGCCATCAACTATATTATTATGAAGAAATCAGTTCGACGAATGACGAGGCGTTTCGTCTGGGATTGGCAGGAGCCCCCGAAGGGACGGCGCTGATAGCGAATAGTCAGAGCGCGGGCAAGGGCCGCATGCAGCGGGTCTGGCATTCACCTGCAGGCAGTAACATTTACACTTCGATTATCTTACGGCCGCAGATAGAGCCAGCCAGAGCTCCGCAGATATCAATATTAGCCGGTGTTGCTGTGGCTGATGTATTGGAGAGTTATTGTCCTGATAGGATTAAACTCAAATGGCCTAATGATGTTCTAATCGACGGGAAAAAAGTGTGCGGCGTCCTCTCCCAGATTAAAACCGCTGTAAGCGAAGTTGATTTCATTGTATTGGGCATGGGCATTAATGTAAACATTAGTTATAATCAATTTCCAGAAGAAATACGCAATTTAGCGACTTCTTTGGCTATAGAAACCGGCAGGGAAATATCCCGTCAGGAATTGATAATTAGCCTGTATGAAAATATAACAAAATGGTATAAGCAGCTTATTCAAAATGGGTTCGGCCCGATCAAAGAAAAGTGGCGGAGCCTGACGCCGATGATCGGTAAGCCTGTTCAGGTAATGTTTGGCGAAGAAGCTGTAAGCGGCAAGGCAATCGGCCTTGATGATGATGGTTCTCTGATTCTTCTTGCGGCGGGAAATAAAGAAATTAAAGTCTCGGCTGGAGAAGCAACAATAATTAAAAAGGGAAGTTTGTAATTAATATTATATGTCATTCCGAGGCATAAAATTACGAGAAATCCTTGATATTTCTCGCTGCAATTCGAAATGACAAAGGAGAAATACACAAATGCTGTTAGTAATAGATGTGGGTAACACAAACACGGTTCTAGGGCTTTTTGATGAAGAATCTTTGCAGCATGATTGGCGTATCCGGACTGAGATTGATCATACCATTGATGAATATGGTGTGCTAATTTATAATTTATACCAATCCAGCCGGATGAAAGCTAAGGAGATCAAAGCAGTCACGGCAATTATCATTTCCTGTGTAGTGCCGCCTATGCTCAATATTTTGGAGCCTCTCTGTATCAAGTATTTTGGCATCAAACCTCTGATTGTAGGCCCTGGAATCAAAACAGGGATGCCTATTTTTTATGATAACCCTAAAGAAGTGGGAGCGGACAGAATTGTCAACGCTGTCGCGGCTTACAACAAATACCACAAAGAGTCCATTATTGTTGACTTCGGTACTGCTACCACCTTTGATTATATCTCTCCCAAAGGGGAGTATATGGGCGGCTGTATTGCCCCGGGTATTATGATCTCCAGCGAAGCGCTTTTTGAAAAGGCTTCAAAATTGCCGCGAGTTGAGCTTAGCAAACCCAAAACGGTAATCACGAAAGATACGGTAAGTGCCATGCAAGCAGGTATTATGTTCGGTTACGCGGGACTGGTAGACGGTATCGTCGAGCGGATAAAAGCGGAGGTTAAAACAAAACCATTGGTGATCGCGACAGGAGGGCTAGCGCGGATTGTAGCGCAGGAGACAAAGAGCATTGATAAAATTGAAGAGATGCTGACGTTGGACGGTCTGCGTATTATCTATAACTTAAATAAGAAATAAATTATGTTGAATGTTGGATTAACAGGCGGCATTGCCTGCGGAAAATCGACAGTGGCAAAGATGTTTGTGAAGAATGGAGCTCATTTGATTGATTTTGACAGGCTCGCTCACGAAATGCAGGAACCGGGAAAGCCTGTATGGAAAGAAGTCGTCAATCACTTCGGTGAAGAAATTCTCCAACCGGATAAAAAAATAGACCGCATTAAACTGGGAAATATTGTATTTGCCGACAAAGGGAAATTAATTGAGCTCAACAACATTGTTCATCCTTTTGTTTATCAAGAGTGGCATGTGCGATTGGATAAAATCGGCAAACAAGAAAAACACGCCATTGTTCTCTCTGATATTCCCCTTCTGTTTGAAGGCAACATGCAACATCTTTTTGATCTGACGATATTGGTTCTCATCGCGCCGGAAGAACAGGTCAGTCGTTTGATGACGCGCAATGGAGTAAGCGAAAAAGAGGCGGGAAAAAGATTGAAAAACCAGATGCCCATTAGTGAAAAAATTGCACTGGCAGATATTGTAATTGATAATAAGGGCAGTATTCCTGAAACTGAAAAGAGGGTAAGGGAAGTTTGGCGGGAACTATTGCAACAGGAGAAACAAAAAAGTAAATTCAGGACGGTCAAAGTTTGATAGTTTTGATCAAAACATAAAATAGCGGAGGCAAAAAATGATTGAAAAAAATGTAAAAACAGATTTCAGCGCAAAAATATCCGAGCCGGTGATCGGCTCTAATACTTATGTTCACCCGCTGGCAGCGGTGATCGGCAATGTTATTCTGGGAAATAATGTGATGGTCGCGCCAACAGCGTGTGTACGTGGCGATGAAGGTCAGCCGCTTTATATCGGCAACGACACAAACATTCAGGACGGCGTAGTCGTCCACGCGCTGGAGACGGAACTGGATGGAAAACCTGTTGAAAAAAATCTAATGGAGATTGATGGTAAAAAATACGCGGTTTATGTGGGCAGCAGAGTTTCTCTGGCGCATCAGGTACAAATTCACGGACCGGCCGTGGTAATGGATGATACTTTTGTAGGAATGAAGGTTCTGGTGTTTAAATCTTTTGTGGGAAAGAATTGTGTCATAGAACCAGGTGTTATTTTAATGGGTGTCAAAGTTGCTGATGGCCGCTATGTTCCGGTTGGTTCAGTCATAAAAACTCAATCGGAAGCTGATATGCTGCCGACCATTACGCAGGATTATCCAATGAAAGATATGAATAAGGGCGTACTGCACGTTAATAAAGCGCTGGCTAAGGGGTATCTGGCTGCAGCTAAATGATACCAATTCTAAATCAAAGCGCTATCTTTGTTGGCGTCGTTGTCAGCTTTGATTTAGAACTGATAAAATAATGTTGGGGGACAGAAAAAACAGCCGGTTCAATTTTGATATATGGACAGGCTGTTTTTCATTATAAAATGTTAGAAAAGAGTAAATTTACCGATCAAGAGATAAAACGTCATTTCTGTCTTTCCTGCGGCACAACGGAAAATATTAATAATCGCCGTTATTGTTCTGTAAAATGCCGTCAGAATCTACGACAGAAACTCAATATGAAGAGCGGTTTGCTGCAAGCGTTAAATACCCGTTACGCGACTTTTTATTTTTCCGACACAATGATTATTCTGGATATTGTTCCTCATGGGATCAAAGAAATATTCCGTTATGCTAGTAAACGCACGGCCGGAAATAATCCGGCCGTGGATTTCAGTATAATGACCAATGCATTGGGCAATGCTTGGTGGGCGGAGTCAAAGCGGACTAACAAAAATTACCTCGCTTCCCAGCATATTTTAAAATTAGCAACCCGCTGCATTATTTCAGAGGGGTTACAGCGCCCCAGATTAATAAGGATTCCCACTATAAAAATGGAAATATTGAATTATCTGGAAATAAAAAAGGCTGATCTTCACTCCCATGAGTTAACCAAAATTATAAAAAACGCTTACCGGCGGCAGGTAAAAATTCACCACCCTGATGCCGGCGGCCAGGCAACAACCTTCCATAAAATGCATGATGCTTATAAAGAACTTTTATGCTGGGCGGAGAATCCTGTATTTATCCGCCGTCGCGGCTTTCCTGATAAATGGTATTATGATGGGGATAACAAGAAATGGGTGCAACCTACACCTGTTCGTTATTAAATATTTGTTATTGGTGAGCTTTTAAATTTTTTGGAGTATTGATATTGAGAAAAAGACGCCCGTCTTTGTTAAATGGTTTAATCTTTTCTTCAGGAATACTCAGGAGTCGCACTTCTTTATAAAACCCGGCAATTTTGAGTTTATCCGCGTTCAACAGTTTTTTTATGTGAGAAAGATAATTTCGCGAATATATGGCGTGCAGTGGTTGAAAGCTTTCAGGTAGTTCGGGAACTATAATATCATGTTTGCCTACTTGCCCGGTTAGATAAATAATAAAACCTTCATTTAAAAAAGGCATATCGCAGGCGGCAACAAAAGAATAATCATGTGAGGCGTAAAACAAACCGGTGTAAATTCCACCTAAAGCTCCCTTATTTTTGTAAATATCAGCGACAACAACTGCCTCGGGGAATTCTATGTAGGACAAAGGATCGTTGGTAACAATAATAATTTCAGAAAATATCTTTTTGTAAACGGATAAGATATTATCAATCAGACGGATCCCGTCAAATTCAAGAAACGCTTTGTTGATTCCCAGGCGGAAATCATTGCTGCTGGCGAAGATGATTCCTGTCATGTCTTTCTTTCTTCATATTAAAGAGATTGTATTCTTACCTTATTATTTTTCTACCATGGTGTTTACATCCTCGTTTTCCCTGAATCTCAGCACGTTGAGCATGAATATTTCCAGTTTGTTGAGGATATTGGGAGGCAGGATGTTGCCGTCAATCTCAATGGATATAATAGGATATTTCCGTTCTCTGGCCCAGGGAGTCAAAACCCCCTCGATTACCCGTCCGATGAGGCAGGAAAAAGGCGAAATGTTCACTATGCCGGAATATCCATCCATCATTGCCGTGGCGGCAACACCACTGGAGATGCTTATCTCCGAATAAAGTTCTTGGCTGACAAAATATTTTTCGGTATTTTTCATGATCTCCTGCATATTATGCGGAGAATCAGGAATCAAGCCGGTTGAAGCCAGTGTCTCTCGTATATTTTTTTCCACATTGTACTTGTAAGCATGTTCAATGTTATACTCGATCAAATCCATAAACTCTTTAGTCAAGGCTCGACGATACCAGGGAATTAACCGCAACTTTTTTTTGAGTTCATACTGCCGGATAAAATCACAATAGTAAACCCACTCAGCAACACTCGATACTTTGGCTATTATCCCGCGTTTGCTTAGGTGCTGAATCAATTCATCGACGGCAAAATCGTCGCGGCGTACATATATCTCGCCGACAATGAGCACCTTGGGGTATTTCTCCATCTTCCCCTTTAAAGGTATATTAGCAATGTTGCCGGATATTTCCTTTAATACGGGAAGGACATTGGTAATATCTTGTTCGGCCACGCTGATCATCCTGCGCCAGAGTTTATCGTAATCTATCATTGCTTTTGCCGGATTGTCGGCGCAAGTTTTTAAGGATGTTTCCAGGTCTTTCATATAATCGCCGATAGTAAATCCCCACCACGCATATTTGGAAAATTCAGCGCCCAACTCATTATAGGAGTTGTCCGAGTCCAAAGAAAAGATAACGACGTTTTCCATCCGCAAATCTTTAAAAATATTTTCAAAAAAAACGAAATACTGGCCTGTCCGGCATGGTCCGGTTGTAGTGGGAACAAACAAAAGATAGATTTCGTCTTTGCGGTATTTATCGGAGGAAAAATATTTAAGGGCGCTTCCCAAGACAAGATGTGAAGGCAAGCACTCCTTGCCGGAAGCATGATTCCGTGCCAGTTGTACCGTATATATATCCGGGATGGGCATTGCTTCCGTGTTAAAGCCGGACGATCTGGCAATTGCCGCTAAAAGTTCCGCTGAGAGCCTGCCCATACTAGAGAGAAGAACTTTAACCCGCGGATTATTTTTAATAGGAATCTTTTCTTCAGTAAGGATGTTTTTAACATAAATATCTTCGATTCGATTATTAATGAATCGCAGGCCATTGTCATATCTTTCCTCGTAAATATCGGTAAACTTCGATCTATATCCTTCGATGATGTCGAGAAACGCTTCAATGCGCGTATCCACGCCGGCATCAGCCGTGTGCGAATCCAACTCGAGAATTAAAAAAGGTTTGGTGCCCATTATCCATTTCAGATAGTGTAGCAAGAAAGAATCAGGCGCGCAGGAAAAGTTGGAAATATAAGTGACATAGATATTATCTTCATTTTTTAAAAGCACGCTGGCCTTCATGTCCTGCTGACCGTAATACCAGTACATATTCGGATAGATCGATTCATTGGTGAAAGGAAGGATGTCAAAAGGAATAACTGCATAGCCGCAGGTTGTATATTTTTTCGGGATGTCCATGTTGGCATCAGCCGTAAAAGCGTTATAAGGACGGCCCAAAATGGCAATAACCGGCCTTTTTGCCTTACGCGCTTCAGCAAGTGCGGTTTTGCCTAGATCAGCTGACTTGGTAAAATATTCCATTTGTTTGTTGTAGGCGATGGCAAAAGCTTTTCTAGATTCACTTTCTGTAAACCCGAGTTTAAAGCCCACTTCAATAAAGGACTCACTGGCTTTGTCCACACCATGAATAAAACTGACCACAGGAACTAAATATTTATCTTCCGGAATTTCCGGAAAGGCTTTCTTAATATAATAAGGCAAACTTTGAGTGATGGGACAAAAATTTGCCGGAGAATCTTTTTCATAGCTTTCGATATCCTTGAAGTGCGGCAGGAAGATGTAATCCGGATTGCGGTTAAATATATTTTGAACAGCCCCATGAGCGATTTCCGCCGGAAAACAGTAATTGCTTTCAACCCGCGCTACTCCTTCGGGGGATATTTCTTTGGAAATAAATGTTTCCACACCCAGACTGTGGAAAAACCATGAATAAAGAGGCCAGAGCGTATAGATGGAAAAACATCGGGGGATTCCTACCACGCAATCTTTTTTCCTGATCAATTTTTCAGGATCGGGTGCGCATTCCTTAAAGAGAAGATTGTTGCGCTGTTCGATATAGTCGAATACCTCGGCTTCATTAATGACTTTTTTCTTTCGGATATTGGCATATTTATTACATCTGCCACCGAACATATACTTGTTGTTATTCACGCTGAGAATGCGGATCGGGCAGAAGTTGTCGCAGGACTTGCACTGAAATTCCTTTTCATAAATAATTTCGGTGGCGAGTATTTGATCAAGATCGTAGGAAGTCTTGGTCAGAAATCTGTCTTTTAATTTTTGTTTGGCAAGTAAACCTACGCCAAAACAACCCATAAGTTCGGGATCGGGAGGAACAAGAATATCTTTATTTAGTAACATGGCAAAAGCCAACGGCACAGCTTTGTTCTTGGCTACGCCCCCCTGCAAGACGATATTGTTGCCGATGGTTCTGTTTCCAACGACTCTGTTTAGATAGTTGGAAACAATAGAAACGACGATTCCAGCCGTAATATCTTCGCGCAATGCGCCTTGCTGAATGGCATTGCGGACATCCGAATTGATAAACGCGGAACAATGTTCGCCGAACTTCAATGGCTCTTTTGCCTGAAGGGCGATATCGCCAATTTCCCAAGCATTGATGATGCTTAAATCGCCCTGCGCCGATTCTTCCAAAAACGAACCTGTTCCGGCAGAGCAGGCTTCGTTCATGGCATAGTCTATCGGAACTTTATTTTTCAGAAAAACATACTTGGCATCCTGTCCGCCGATTTCAAATAGTGTATCAATATTATCTTTATAAAAAGTAGTGCCGACGGCGTGAGCGATGATCTCATTATATACAGCCGGAGTTTCCAAGAATACGCCGAGAAGCTCTCTCGATGATCCTGTTGTTGCGGCAAGCGTTATATTTATTTTACCATTGCTCGTATCTTCTTTGATTTGTTTTTGCATTTCCACAAAACAATTTTTCAGAGACTTGACCGGATCACCATGTGTGCGGCCATAGAAAGATGCTGTAATTTCATTCGTTTCGACATCAATTAAGCAGGCCTTGGTCGTCGTTGATCCGCCGTCAACGCCAAGGATATACTCTCTTCCAGCTATTACTTTGGTTTTCCTGGAGGAGAGATAAGTTACTTTGCCCTCTGCCGTTTTTAGACTCTTAAATTGCTTGAATTGAATCCTGTTGTCCTTAAAGAGATTGTTTAGGGAATGTAATATATCACCTGAATTTATGGCCATAAGTGCTGCCCCGTAAGCCTCAAAATACGGAGCCTGATCAGGAATTATGAATTTAATTTCCGGCATTCGTTCCCGTATAAAGCGTATAAGGTGCTGATTTTGTGTGACCCCTCCGGCAAGAAGTACCTTTCCCCTAGTTATCTTTGCCTTTTTGATAAAATCAATTACTTTGGTGGCCATTACATCGCTTAAGGACAGGACGATGTCGCCCTTATTAGCTTCGCCTTTATTCAAGCGGTGGGTGCAGTCACTTTTCATAAATACTGAGCAGCGCGAAGAAAGCTTCAATATGCGGCTTTGTTCGGGAATCGCATTAATATCATCGAGACGCATATTCATTCGAGCAAGCTGCTGTTTAAAAAATTCACCTGTGCCCGAAGCGCACTTATTTCCTGAAAAACTAGTAATTATTTTGTTATTTTTATCGATGGTATAAACAACGATGTTTTCGCCACCAAGGGAAACTACAGCATCAACCTCATAGTTAAGATATTGGAGCGCCTCTTCTATACATAGAGGTTCAATTACGCTGTTGGTTTTTAAAAGATGTCTACCCTCGGTGCCTGTGGCCAGAGCTTTAGTATCAGTTGGTATATTGTGGGATAATAGTATCTTTTCGAGTGTGTGCAGAAAGTTCCCTTCATGAGGCTCTACTTCGCTCCATAAAATATTATTTTTCTTCAGCATGCTGACTTTAACACTGGAGGAGCCAATATTAATTCCCAAACTATGCATAAAAATCCTGAATGATTAAGAAAAATAATATTTATAGGATGATGACAAATATTACGATTGAATTTAATCGTCAAGCATCAAATGGTATTTTTTATACTTGAATACAAACATATAAGTTAATTTATTGTAATATGAAAATTTAAGAAAAATATGAAAGCGCTCAAATTAATGATAAATAACAACGGGAAATCCTGATTTACTGATTATCAAAATTTCCCGTTGCAATCTAAATTTATAAATTTTTTAAGCCGTACAAAATTAATGGCCTTCTTCCATTGCTCCCGCAATATACATCATGGCTAAAAGCATAAAAACAAGAGTTTGAACCAAAGACGTAAAAATCATCAGTATGAAAACTGGGATGGGAACAAAATATGGGACAAGAAAAAGAACAACAAGAAGAACGATATCTTCGCCTTTGATATTGCCGAACAACCGGAAAGTCAAGGAAAGCGGCCGTGATATATGACTGATAATTTCAATGGGCAACATAAGAGGTATGAGCCACCAAACAGGTCCGCAAAACTGTTTGAAGTATTTTAATCCATGATTCATAACTCCAACAACATGCGTGGATAAAAAAACAATAAGGGCCATAGCTAGATTAGTGTTAATATTTGCAGTAGGAGATTCAAAGCCCGGGATAATACCTATAAGATTAGAAGTTAGAATAAATAGCCCTAGGGTCGCAATCAGAGGGAAAAATTGTCTGCCGTTGTGTCCCATAATTTCATTGAGCAGAGAGTCAAATCCGCCAATAATCACTTCCATTACATTTTGGAATTTGCCGGGATAAACTGCCAAACGTCTCGTGGCTAAAAACGAAAGTAGAGACAAAAGGATGATGACAAACAATGTGTACATGACTTGTTCAGGAATATGTTCATTTTCCAAGAAAAGCAGGGGGTGCATACTTTAATAAACCTCCTCAATAAATTTTTTTTTTGCCAAGGTAATAATTAAAATGATTAATATATTTATTACGACAATAGAAAGTCCGATAAGCAGTCCAATGACATTTACTGTGTGATTGGCAATTAGGAAATATAAAACA